>Ga0307487_1000197_pt1 | contig 49121 bp, 41 predicted proteins | sample CBIW12metaG_FD_203665 | JGI IMG/M metagenome (GOLD analysis project Ga0307487, IMG submission 203665) | Sea-ice brine microbial communities from Beaufort Sea near Barrow, Alaska, United States - CBIW 1.2 | ecosystem: Environmental > Aquatic > Marine > Coastal | place: USA: Alaska | collected... | reverse complement strand
TGTGATGATAATCTACAAGATACTGATTTCTAGGCTATTAAACTATTTTTTAAGGTGCTAATTATTTGATTTTCAGCGAAATATATCAACATTTGATTGTTTGTTTTTAACCCTTGATTCGCATTATTAATAAAGAGATGCCAAAGATTAATAAGAAAGAAGAAATAAACAGCGCATAGTTAAAATTTGATTTAATAGAAAAGTATTTGGTGTTTTCTATTAACACTAAACAGAATACGCTGCTATTAAAACGATAATTAATAAAAGTAAAATCATTCCCATTACTCCACCCACAAATCCCAAAATAGCAAAAACGACTCCTTTGTACTTTTTACGATTTTTTATTTTTCTTCGAATTCCAATTAAACCTAAAATAAAAGCTGTTATTAAAAGTCCAATTCCAAGAAATAATAGAACTGGAAATACTAATCCAGAATCCAAAAAAACAAAAGCTAAAACGACTGATAAAACTCCTAGCAAGCCGATGGTAAAACTGCTAACTGAAACAGGATCTATTCTCCTGATATCTTCTTCTTCATCTGTAGAATCTGAAAAGTTTTTTTGTATTTTTTCAATGATAGTATAGTTTGATGACAATACCTGATTAATGTTTTCTTCAATAATTAATTTGTCGACTGAGAGGCTTGGAGAAGAAAAATGATTCTTTTCTGTGGATGGATTATTTGATAAGCTTATGTCTCTCTGTTTTTCAGTTTTGATTGAAGAGGCTAGTTTGGGACGCTCATATTTTTCATTCTTTTTATCCTTTTTTTTAAATTCAGTTCCATATTTTTTTGAATCTATATTTTCAACTCTGTTTGATGTTTTATATGCTCTGGCATTAACTATTTTGCCAACAGAGCAAGAAGTAAAAATGAATAATCCAAAGGCTAAAGGCAAAAAAAACCTCATGTGTTTATTTTTTTTGGTTAGTAGTTATTATGACATATGTTAGCCTTAAAATATTTCCTTTTATGAATTACCTCAAAGACTTATAATTATTAATCCAAACAGGATCAAGCACATCTCTTAACAACTTAAAAAAACTAGAATCAACAAAATAATCTTGATCATAGCCTCTTACGCCATATCTTTCCATAATATAGGTTTGTTGTTTCAATGAAGGTCTCATTTCTCCTTGGCTCCAACCATTTCCTAGTTCATGTTTGAAGGGGTGCGCCTCAAATCTAATTTTCCATAAAGAATCGAAAGCTGAATTGTAATCAATTATTTGACCGTCAGCAAGGGTTACATCTATAATTCCATTGTCTTCAAATATTTTTTTGAAAACGTTTGATCTTGGAATCGGCCATTGTCCTGTACCTATTTTTATTATTTGATTTAAATCAACAGGTTGATTGCCCATCAAACGTTCATTTTTGAAATAAAAAAGAGAGTATTGTGTGAGTCCACCAGTTGGGAGAAGACCAATCTTTACACCAAATGAAACACGATCTGGCCCATTATAAGCTGACCTGTCTTCTTTCTCAAGACTAAGCAAGCCCACCAAAAATAAGGCGGAAATCATATAATAGATACTGCGTTTCATAAACTTCACCCCTAAAGTACAAAAAGTGCAGCTGTAAATCACAAAAATCTATAATTGTTCAATATGCGATTTGTTCAATAAATCTAAAACAGTCTTTACAGGGGTGAAAGTTTCTGAAGGTACTTCAACGAAAATGCTTAACCAGTCAGACATGCTACCGTTCCATAATCCTGGACGTTCAATAAATCGAATGTCTTTTTCTTGGTATGTTTTTTCTACAATAAAGTATTTATCAGGATCAGCAAAATCATCTAAATTTAATTTCTTCCCGTCAATATCTTTGGTAGAAACAGCCATTAATACAGGGTTGAAATACTGGCTTTGAACCATTAATCGGTATTGGTTTCCGTTTTTACCAATTTGTGACTTCTCAACAATTTGCTTAGATTGTTTTCCATTTTCCTCAACCCAGAATGGACCACCACCTGGCTGACCTTCGTTGCGCACCATTCCACAAATGCGAATAGGGCGATAAATAAGTTTGTGCAATTCTTCAGAAGACAATTTCTCGAAATCAAGACTTGGATTAGTGAAGTGATATTGAAGATTCAAAGCAGCCAATTGACCTCTTGGATTATCGCTGTTTAAAGCTTCTTTTAATTCTGTTTTCACCACGTCAATCATTCCGCCCAAATATTTGAAATTTTCAATAGAAGCTTGTGAATGTGCTTCATGTTGAATATTGTCAATGTTTTTGATAAAAATTATATCACTTTCAATTGCATTAAGATTTTTAAGTAAAGCGCCATGTCCAGAAGGACGCGTCAATACTTCACCATCTTCATCCAAAACGACATTTTGATCTTTGTCAAATGCTATCGAATTTGTTGAAGGATCTTGCTCACTCCATTCAATATTACATTGTCTCCCTGTTAATTGACGAATCGAATCGAGTGCTTCTTTTATTTCGTTTTCGTGTGATTTATTGATCGTGAAATGAAAATTTATGCAATCTTCTTTTATTCTTAATCCTTGTAATAATTGCTCTTGAAATGCATTTAAAATAAAACTTCTAGAACGATGAAAAGGAACTAATCCTTTCGGAATTACTCCTAATGCTAATCCGTCTGGTTTCAATAAGTACGAAACGAAATCATCTAAAGTAATATCATATTCACGTACTTTCTTTTTCAATGAAAATGGCAATAGTTCAAAGAAGGCGAATGATTCAATTGAATTTAAAAAGCGTTCTGTTTTACTTCGTGTTTCTTCATTCGGTTCGGCTAAAAACTCATATAAGAACTTAAACATTCGTGATCCTGTTCCTGAAGCTGGAATAAAAAAGTGAATAGTTTGACTGCCATTATTGAACTTAACCTTGAATCTATTTTTTTCAAAATCAGAATGACGAATAATTCCATCATTTAATCTACATGGACTAATAAGGTTTATTTCTGGCTGTTTTTTAAAAACCAATTTTTTATGTTCCTTAATTATTGACATGTTGTTTTTTGAATCCATGAGATTAAAATGTTAAGTTTATGTACCTTTAACGAAGAATTAAGGTGTTTATGATTTATTTAGTTCGTGAATATATAAAATATTGTTTGATTGCGAAAAATAGGCATGGAATTCACTCTCCTTTTGTCTATGATTTCAATGATCGCTGCCTTTCCTTGCCAATTCCAGATTTTGAATATCAAGTTTTTCAACAACTGAAGAAGTCTTATTTGAAAAACAAAGATGAGATTGAAGTAACAGACCTTGGAGCTGGGTCTCGAAAATTAAATAAAAAACGAACTGTTTCTCAAATTGCTAAAGTATCTGGCAGTAATAACAAATATGGAAAACTGCTCTATCGATTAGTTGCGCATTATCAACCAAAAGAAGTTTTGGAATTGGGTACTTCACTCGGACTAGGAACATACATGATGGCTGCAGCTTCAGAAAAGATTCACATCACTACTGTCGAAGGGTGCAAAAATACTTATGAAATCGCCCGGAGAAGTTTTCCAGCAGCACAACATGAAAAAGTAGATTTCGTAAATAATGACTTTTTTACTTTTCTAGAAAATCTTAAAGATCAGCCACCATTTGACATGATTTTTATCGATGGAGATCATAAAAGTGAAAGTTTATTTAAACAATTGAAATTATTAGCTCCATTTATTCATGACGAAACAATAATTGTTCTGGATGATATTCGTTGGTCAAAAGATATGCTAGGAGCTTGGAATGATTTGGTTTTAAGTTCTGAATATCAATTAACTATTGATTTATTTAAAATGGGAATCATCATGAAAAGATCACATCAACAAAAAGAATCTTTCATTATCCGTTACTAAAATTATTTTTTTTTGATAGAAAAACTTGCAATTGTTAAAAAGTATTAAATATTTTTCTATATATTGTATGTTAAAACACCTACCAATGATGAATCGATATTTAGAACAATTGATCGAAGACATGGATATTACCATAGCCGGTCAGATCGCCATAAGAAGTCACCTCGATATTTTAGGGGAGAGCGAAGTATGTGAAACAGAAGAAGAAATACCTCATGCTGAAAAAACAGCTCCTTTGTCTTCTATAATAGGTTTTGACAAGTGTTATTTCCCTCCAGAAGACAAGCTTACAGATGATCAAGTCGTTGTCGTTTACACGCACCTTTTGTGTGTTTTAGATAACTATAATTTCTTTTTAGATTTTCCAGATAACGTTGATGTTAGAACAAAGTACATCATGCTGCTAGACGTTCTTGATGAAGAAACAACCTATTCAAATGCCAAAGTAACGATCATTGAATTCTGTGATTATGATCACGAAACATGTCCGTTCGGTGCTGAGTTGTGTCAATGTAAGATGTATGAAGAGATGTCTTAAATGAATTTTGAAAGAAAACGTCAAATACGGCTTTATGCTTTCATCGACAAGCTCACTTTGACAGATTTTGTTCAACGCAGTGCGTCGTAATTTTAAATGTAATTCCTTCGGTAGACTGGGGACGCCGCATTTATAAAGATAACTTCCTAACAATTATAAACTTTACAAGCCTTGTCTCTACCATTTTCGATTATACCTTGATTTTAATAGGTAAACCATTCGCCTTATTCTTTTTGTCAAATGTCTAATGTCTAACATCTAAAATCTATCATCTAAATATCTTTGATAGTCGTAGAATTTTATTTTCATTTAATCCTATCCTTATTTCAGTCCATATTGGTTCAGTTTATTCCAAGGATTAGCGTTCTTGGCTATTAATTTGTGGCTCCTTTGTCGTTTATTCTTTAAAAATGAAAATTATATTGATAAATATTTTATAGATAAATTTGAATTAATTTCCATTAAAATAGTGATAAAATCGCGTTTTCTTATCAAAGACATAAAGATTTGGTTTTTTCTTTTGGAAGAATAAAATGGCTAATTCCATTGAGTTTAATTACGCGTTAATTAAAGTTAATGTTTCCTTAACATTGAACCCGTCGATGCTATTGAATTGCCTATTATTTTTGTCCCAGAATTTAATAATGTTTAATGAAAAATAAACTCGTTTTATCGTTTGCACTTTTGCTTATATCATTTTTCACATTCAATGCGAATGCACAAAATGAAAATAATCTAGAGGCTGCCCCTAAAGAATTAATGTCCAACATTAATTCAGGTTCAATTGAAAATATTTCATCAACTTCCCAAATTGAAGGTTTTACTACTTCATGGAATTTAGATTATGAAGTTTTTCAAGATTTAAAAGAACAAGGCTACACTGTTTCCATACAATACAATACTAAAATTGGAGCAAAACGTTATGAAAAAGGGTACAGCAATTCTGATTGGATTGTAATAAATGGAATCGATTTACACACTACGAGTTATTCTATTGACAGTTTAGCTGGTGAAGAATCATATTTATTTAAGATTGGAATTTCCAATGATGAAAATACATTCTGGTCAGATAAAAATACGGCTGATACCGAAAGAGGTTGGGGGATTTTTAGATTCTTAGTATTAATTGGAGCACTTGGAATGTTCATTTATGGTATGAAAATCATGAGTGAAGGTTTGCAACAAGCCGCTGGATCAAGGTTGAGATATTTATTGGGTTCCATAACTTCTAACAGGGTAAAAGGAGTCTTAACAGGATTCGGAATTACTTCTATTGTTCAGTCATCTTCTGTGACAACAGTAATGACAGTTTCTTTTGTAAACGCTGGATTGATGACCTTGGTTCAATCTGCTGGTGTAATGATGGGAGCGAATATTGGTACAACAATCACAGGTTGGATCATCAATATTTTCGGATTTAAAGTAAGTATCGGATCTTATGCATTGGTGTTAATCGCTATTGGAGCGCCGATGATGTTCTTTGGTAAACAAAAAATCAAAGCTTGGTCAAGTGCAATTATTGGATTCTCTTTATTATTTATGGGATTAGGTTTCTTAAAAGATGCAGTTCCTGAATTAGGACCAGATTCTTGGTTAGTTCAATTCTTTATTGATTTTAAAGATATTCCAGTAATAAGTACATTGTTATTCGTGCTTTTAGGAACATTAGTAACGGTAATTGTTCAATCATCATCTGCTGCGATGGCATTAACAATGACACTAGTTGCAGGGGGAATTGTTCCTTTTGAAGTGGCAGCAGCAATGATTTTAGGAGAGAACATAGGAACAACAATTACTGCGGAATTGGCTTCTACAATTGGAAACGTTCACGCAAAACGTTCAGCTCGTATTCACTCCTTATTTAACGTAATTGGTGTAACATGGGCAGTCTTACTTTTCCCATTCATATTGCAAGGAATTGAGTATTTCATGGTTTCGATTGGAGCAGGAAATCCATTTGAAAATCCAAAAGAATATGCAAATACAGGAATCGCTATTTTCCACACTGCGTTTAACTTAGCCAACGTATTTATCTTGATATGGTTTGTGCCTAACTTGGTGCGTATTGCAGAAAGAACAGTTAAATCGAAAGGTGGACATGACGAAGAATTCCACTTGGATTATATTGGAGCTGGATATATGTCTACGCCAGATTTATCATTGCTTGAAGCGAAAAAGGAAATCGCTAAGTTTGGTGAATTAACAGGTAGAATGTCTAAATTCTCCCGTGATTTATTATTCGAGAAAAGCCGTAAAAAACAAAAGTTATTAATCGATCGTATTGCTAAATATGAGGAAATCACTGATAGAGTAGAGGTCGAAGTAGCCAATTATTTAAGTAAAATTTCTGAGGGTGAGTTGAGTATCGATACTGCAATTCGTATTCGAGGAATGAACAGTATCGTAAATGATTTGGAACGTATTGGAGATATTTTCTACCAAGTTTCAAAAGGATTAGAGCGCAAGTCTGAAGCCAAAATATGGTTTACGCCACACCAACGTGAGCGCTTAGCTGAAATGTTTGACTTAGTTGATGAAGCATTCGTAATTATGAGTGAAAACTTGAAAAAACACTCTGCTGAAGTAAATCTTATAGCAGCAAACGAAGTGGAAGAACGCATCAACAATAAACGAGATGAAATCCGTAGCGAGTATCTTGACGCACTTTCGAAAGACGATGAAGTTCATATGAAAGGCGGAATTATCTATAACGATATCTTCGCTTCTCTAGAAAAAGTAGGAGATCACATTATCAACGTTTCTGAAGGAATTGTTGGGAAGGTTTAGTGAGCTAATTAATATTTTTGAAAAGGCTGTTTCGAATTATCGGAGCAGCCTTTTTAATTTTTAGGGTGATAGATAGAGGAGAGGAATGAAAAATTAAAAATTGCTTCAAAATAATTTTTCAATTGAAGGATCTATTTGAATATGTTTAATAACAGAGGCCTATGTGGGCTTGGTTTTTTTGTGTTGAAGGTTTTATAAATTCTTTGAATTTAGGATAGTTCTAATTTATTATCAATTTTCAATGGTTATTACCGCCACAGAATGGCGAGGTGTTAATAAAAATCACAATTAATCCGTCTCTACAAGCCACAGAGTGGCGAAACATGGATCTAATTCAAGTAAATAATTGTTGGCCTTTGCAGTTCAAAAAAAAGAACAAGGTTCGATTAATCAGTTAGTATTGATGAATGTTTTGTGTCATCTGTCAGCTGACGGACTTAATAAAAAACGCAAGACGTTTTTATTAACACATCATTCACTCCGTGGGCTTGAGAGTGGTGCATAGTAAAGATATACTTCAATTACAACCTATCTTGGTAACCCAGATTTTCAAAAAAAATAACGACTTCTTTTGATAGTCCAAACGTCCGAAGCTAAACACTTATGCTGTTTAAGAATCCCATAAACCCAAAAAAAAGCTATACATTAAATGCATCGCTTTCCATAATGTTTTAAGGTCGGAAAAATCAAAATCCAATCTCTATTTGCACTCTCCAGGTCAAACCATCATCGAAATATCTGTCTTGAATATATCCAACATCAGTTTGCACTTTCAAGCTATGATTTTCAATATATTTTGATGCTCCCAAAGTATAATATGTCCTAGAAGGCGCAGAGTAAACATCAGACGATGACGATGTCTGCGTATATCTAGCTGCTATTTCGTAATTGTTTTTAAATAAATATCCAGCTTGCAAATTGATTGCTGAACCAAATTCATAGAATCCTGTAGGAATTCCCATTTGGTCAATAACGTTTCGGTTATTGTCTCTTGTTCTTCTTAAAGCATACTCTCCCATCACTGAAATTCCTTTGTATTTGAACATGAAATCAACGAAGCCAGTATATAAATCTTTAAACTGGGCATCTAGAGGTAAAAAGTTTCCTCTGTTTCCTCTCGTTCTAGAAGCTTTCCCGTTTTTATCTAATGCCACAGCAAAAGCAAGTTTCGGTTTCTGTTCTCGGTAAACATCACCTCCAACATACGCTCCTTTTTTCATGAATTCACCAAAAGGCATAATTTCTGCCTTTAAAGTTGTTTGATATCCTCCTCTATTTCCAGTAATTAAATTTCTCCCGTCGCCTTGTGTTAATGAAGCGGTTAAATACAAACCAAATTGTTTTCCTAAAATTTTATCGTAATGTAAACTTGCTCCTATGTCTCTATCTAAAGTGAATATACTATTCAAAGCAGAGCGATCCACAAACTGCATATTGGCAGAAGAAACCAATCTTTCTCTGTTTCCAGCGAGTTTAAACTGACCCGCTTTTATCGAGAATCCTTTGTAGAAATTCCATTTCAAATAAGCATCAAGCACTAAATTCCCTCCTTCTCCATAATAAGTCGCTCCACCATGGTCAAGATCTCGATTTGAAAGGCCTAATTCTACTTTATAAGTTAGTTTCGGGGAATAAGCAAATCCATTGAACTTTAAACGTGCTCTTCTGATTAGAAAGTTAGATTGAAATTGTCCTATATCATAAAAGTCATCATTACTTACTCTCCAGTTTCCAGCAAACAATGTTTGAAATCGGAATGATGCTTTAATTCCAAATGTTGAATCTTCTGCTGTGTAGCGAAGTCCATCACCAAAGCTATAATCTTGCATTTGTGCTTTGGTAGATAATCCAATAAGTATGACGAAAGCAAAAAGTAGAAAATGTTTCATATTAAGTATAAAATAAATTATTATTAACATTCAAATATATAATAAATCCCTTTATTAATAGGGTTTTTAAGGTTTTAGAATGTTTAATTACACCTCAAAGATAAGGTTTGAAGCCTTAATGGATAGTTTTTTAATCACGATTTAATAATGAGTTAACATTGTTGACTTTTTGTTAACCTAAGAGTAAAACTTACATCATACAAGAACGACTTTTCTGCAGTAACTTTGTTGACATAATGAATATGAATACCTATGAATAATAAAGCAACAATACTTTTCGCAGATGATGATCCAGATATCTTAGAAATGATTTCTTACAATTTGGAAAAGGAAGGATATACGGTTTTTACCGCCGTAAATGGTGAGGAAGCAGTAGAATTAAGTGAGAAAGTGAAGCCAGATTTAATTTTGTTGGATGTAATGATGCCAAAAATGGATGGCGTTCAAGTCTGTGAAGCAATTCGCAGTAAAGATTTAGAAGTTCAACCATTGATCGCTTTTTTAACCTCTCGTGCAGAAGATTATTCTCAAATTGCTGGCTTTAATGCTGGTGGAGATGATTACATCAATAAACCAATCAGACCAAAAGTTTTGTTGAGTCGTATTGAAGCACTTTTAAGAAGAGCAGGTGGAAATGCGCAACCAGAAGTAAATCAAGATTTAGTTCTAGATACCAATCGTTATCTCTTACTTTTCAAAGGAGAAGAATTATATTTACCCAAAAAAGAGTTCGAATTGTTATCTTTCTTGATGAAAAAGCCTGGAATCGTTGCCAATAGAGATCAAATTTTGGCAGAAGTTTGGGGAGACGATACCATTGTTGGAGAAAGAACTGTGGATGTTCATATTCGTAAATTACGCGAGAAAATAGGCGACACTTACATTCGAACGATTAAAGGAGTAGGTTATACATTTAATGCTTAATGAAGAATATAAAACCCATACAAATTGTTTTTATTGGTGCTATAACACAAGTTGTTTTGCTCCTCATTTTGTTGTTTTTATACCGCAATTTTGTTGATTTTATTCCACTATTAAATATCCTCATTATTGCATCTTTAAGTGGAGCATTTTCTTTTGGGATTAGCTTTTTCTTATTAAAGAAATTCATTCAAGAACGTTTGGATTTGATTTTCCGCATTATTGATCATGGCGTAAATGTAAATATTGATCAGCCAAAAATCGAAATGAAAAACGACGTTATTGGCGCTGCTGCGAATGCCTCAGTAGATTGGGCAAGTGCTCGGAAAATCGAGATTGCTAAATTGAAAGAACAAGCTGCTTTTAGAAGAGAGTTTTTAGGGAATTTAGCACATGAATTGAAAACCCCAGTTTTTAGTATTCAAGGGTATATACTGACTTTATTAGAAGGTGGATTAGAAGACGAAAAAGTGAACCGTAAGTTCTTGGAAAGAGCTGCATTTTCAGCTGAAAGAATGACTGATATTCTTGAAGATTTAGATCAAATCATGAAATTGGAAGTCAATAAAGTTGACATTAAAAAAGAAGCTTTTGATATTGTTAGCTTAACGAAGGACATTATCATTTCCTTTGAAGAGAAATGTCAGGAGGACGGAGTGGAAGTTAAACTAGCAGAAAAGTATGAACCCATTTATGTGAATGCAGATAAAGCGAAAATAGCACAGGTTTTTACTAATTTAATAGCTAATTCAATCAATTATGCTGGTGAAAATGGCAAAACTATAATTCGCTTTTATTCGATAAATCAAACTTTAATGACAGAGGTTTCAGACAATGGAATCGGAATTGAAGAAAAGAATATTCCACGATTATTTGAAAGGTTTTATCGTGTAGAGCAAAGTAGAAATAGAAATGAAGGAGGTTCCGGATTAGGTTTGGCAATTTGTAAACACATCATAGAATCACACAACGAAACCATTGCCGTGAAAAGTAAACTTGGAGTGGGAAGTACTTTCACTTTTTCATTGAAGAAAAGTAGTAAACATAATTAATTACAATTAATGTTTAATTATGGCTCTATATGATTTTGTGTGGGTAGTTTTAAAATCTATGATTTTAATTGAAGCTAAACGATTGTTAATTTGGTTCTACTTTTATTTAAATGGAAACTTTCTATTAAAATAAATTTTGCTTAATCTTATAAGTCCCTGTTGATTAAGTATTTATTATTCTAAGTCCCAGAGGGACGGCATGTTAATGGGGATGGTCGTAAGTCCATCCGCCAAACGATACAAACCGAAACAAAACCCCACAAAATCGACCTAATTGCACGCAATTAGGTCGATTTTGTGGGGTTTTGTATTATATCTATTTGTTTTAAACCAAGAACTTGCGTCCTTGGCTATTAAAATGCCGTCCCGCCGGGACTAATCAATTGAAATACAGACCACCATGTGCTTTCTTGTAAAAATGAAATGATAATTCTGATAAATACTTTAAAATACAACTCGTGTAGGTTACAGTTAAATTCGTAGTAGAACTATTAATTTTTCGAAGGATTAAAATTGATTACCCACAGTATTTCATATAGAGCCTTAATTATTAATGGTTAACGGGTTGTCAATGAGTTTTTTATTTGTGTTTTCGGTACCTTCGACAGCTAGTCACCGAAGTGTAATCCGTTGACTAGCCTGTCGAAGGCAATGTAGGCAAATGGAAAAACGTTTTGAAAAAATGAAAATAACATCAAAACAATTAGGTTGTATCTTAGAATGCTCAGTCACCGAAGTAACTGGAGTCAGCAATGAAATGCAATCACCGGAGTAGATATATATTTGATTAATTCAAGAATCCTTGAATTCGTTAATCCTTGAATTTTTTAATTCCTGAATAATTCGTAATTCGTAATCGAATCATTCGTAATTATTTTTTTATTAACTTGTCAAAAACGACTTCATGCTCTATCGCATTTTAAAATTTATCATCGGTGTTGGAATTCGACTGTATTACAAAGAAATACGTGTGAATAACAGAGACAATCTGTCTAATGGAAAAAAGCCAATGATTATTATCGCCAATCATCCGAATACTTTGATGGATGCCTGGGTGGTGGGAATGGTTTGTAATCAGCCCATATATTACATGGCGAAAGCGACCTTGTTTGATTCGAAATTCAAGCTCAAATTGTTGCGCAGTCTAAAAATGATTCCTATTAATCGCAGAGGAGAAGGAAAAGTTGAGGGAGTTGACAATAATGATTCTTTAAGCGAATGTTATAAAGTTTTAAGCGAAGGAAAAACATTGGTTATCTTTCCTGAAGGAACATCTTACAAAGAGAAAGTTCTTCGTGAATTGAAAACGGGAACGGCTAGAATTGCATTAGAAACAGAGAAGTTAAACGGTGGAAAACTAGATTTACAAGTTGTCGCTGTCGGAATAAATTATTCACAACCAGAAAAATTCAGAAGTAATATTCTAATTGATATTGACCAACCGAGAGGAGTTATGGATCACTATGAACTTTATCTCACCGAGAAGAAGAAAGCTGTTAATAATTTGACAAATCAATTTCGTGAACGACTAGAAAAAGTTTTAGTGACCACAGAAACCAAAGATGAAGAAGAATTATTAGATGATATTTACAAAGTATTAAATACAAAATATATTCATTCAGATGATAAAGGTGTGCAACGCCAAGTAAATGAGCTTAAGGATATCAAGAATAAATTAGATGAATTGAAATTAGTTCAACCTTGGCGAATTGATGAAATCAAACAAAGCATAAAATCCATGGATTGGAAGTTGGAGAAAATGAGAATCCGTGCTGACTTTTTGGATAGAAAATTCAGATCTCGTCTTTTCTTGAGACAGATGTTAACTTCAGTAATTTTTATTTTAGTGGCAATGCCACTGGCAATTTTCGGATTAATTCATAACTATTTACAATATCTATTTACGGATTGGCTGGTTCCTAAACTCTCAAAAGATATTGAATATTATGCACCGCTTGCTATTCTGGTTGGAATAGTTTTGTATCCGTTAACATACACTGGACTTGGGTTTTTAGCGCATTATTTATTCGCTTTTTCATGGTTAGGAATGATCGCTTATGTTTTGTTAATGCCGCTAACAGGAATGTTCACTTACTGGTTTTTTAAATACCTAAAACACATCAGCTATAAGTGGCGTTATATGTTTTTGATGGTGGATTCAAAAGATACTCTTCAAGATCTTCAAGAAGAAAAGAAGAGGTTGAAAGTTTTGTTGTTTGAAGATTGAAGGATCTTGTTGGAGAGCGAAGCCAAATACTAGATGTTTGTTCTTTGGAATCTCTTTTTTTAATTTTCGTTAAGCAAAGCGTTCTTCCCCTCCACATTTCATTTCATTCATTCAATAAATAACGTATTTTTGTTCAATAATAATTTGAAACAGTAAAATGATGAAAAAGTATTTATTCTTGGTGTTGATTTTAATGGTTTTTACGGCTTGTTCTGAAGAAGAAAAACCGGAGAGACCAGAAGTGAAAATGGAATATAGACCATTGGTTACTGAGGACGATAATGGGAAATACATGGAATGGTATCCTGGTCACAAGCAATTGAAAATGACAGGAAGAAATAACAAAAATGGCGAACGCGTTGGGATTTGGAAATATTATTCTGAACGCGGTGTTGAGTTATCCATCACTGTTTACAATAATGGTTTAAGGGATGGTCACACCGTTGTAAAATATCCGAATGGGGCAGTTCATTATTCTGGAGAATACTTAAATGATGAGCCAATTGGAGTTTGGAAATTTTATAACGAAGAAGGTCAATTAATTGATACAAAAGATTATTCAAATTTATAATGTCTAGAATTCCTTCACATATCATTGATGAAATCATGAACACTGCTCGTATTGAGGAGGTGATTGGTGAGTATGTGCAATTGAAAAAATCTGGATCAAATTATAAAGGATTAAGTCCATTTACTGAAGAGCGAACGCCTTCTTTTATGGTAAGTCCAGCGAAACAAATTTTTAAATGTTTTTCAACTGGAAAAGGAGGAACAGCTGTTTCATTCTTAATGGAATTGGAGCAATTTAGCTATCCTGAGGCTTTGCGATGGTTGGCGGAAAGGTACAATATTCAACTGCCAGAGGAAAAACCTTTAACCCAAGAAGAGCAAGAAGAACTTTCTGAAAGGGAAAGTTTGCAAATTATCAATTCCTATGCGAGGGATTTTTTTGCAGACACAATAAAGACTTCTTCTGAAGGAAAAACGATTGGCTTTTCTTATTTCAAAGAACGTGGTTTTACAGAAGCTACGATTGATAAATTTCAATTGGGTTATTGTCCTAGAAGTGAAAAGTCTTTTACGGAAACAGCAATTGAAAAAGGATACAAACAAAAATATTTAGAACAACTTGGTTTAACAAAAACCAGTAACGATAGAAGATTTGATTTTTTCAGTGGAAGGGTAATGTTTCCCATTCATTCCGTATCTGGAAAAGTGCTTGGTTTTGGAGGAAGAACACTTCAAACCGATAAAAAAGTAGCCAAATATTTTAATTCTCCAGAAAGTGTTCTTTACGATAAAAGTAAAGTGCTTTATGGAATTTATTATGCCAAAAGTGAAGTCATAAAACAAGACAATTGTTTTTTGGTGGAAGGATATACTGATGTGATCAGTATGGCACAAGCTGGAGTTGAAAACGTGGTGTCGAGTAGTGGAACTTCTCTTACGAAAGGTCAAATTAAATTGATTCAAAGGTACACCCAAAACATTACTGTTCTTTATGATAGTGATGCTGCGGGAATTAAGGCTTCTTTCCGAGGAATTGACTTATTGCTAGAAGAAGGAATGTCTGTGAAAGTTTGTCTTTTCCCAGAAGGAGAAGATCCAGATTCTTTCGCGAAAAGTGTAAGCACAGATGAATTAAAGAAATATTTAGACGAGAATCAAAAGGATTTCGTTGGTTTTAAAACAGACGTATTGTTGAAGGGAACAGAAAATGATCCTATTCAACGTGCTAGTCTAATTAAGGAAATCGTTGGTTCAATTGCGCTAATTCCTGATGCTATTACGCGTTCAGTTTACATTAAGCAAACTGCCACTCAATTTGATTTAACGGAACAAACGCTGTTAACTGAGCTGAATAAAGTTCGCCGTAAACATCAAAATGACACCAGAGGAATTCCTAATCCGAGTGTGGAGGAGGAGATGGATTTTACTCCAAAGAAATCAGCACCTCAACCTGGTGAACATAAGAAACGAGATTTCTATGATCAAGAATTAGATTTGATTCGCATTTTAGTGTTGTATGGAAGTAGAGCAATTGAAATAGAAAGTCCAACGGAAAGTAAAGAAGAAGATCCTTTTGATGTGAGTGCAGCAGAATTAATCATTTACGAATTAGAGCGCGATGATCTTGGGTTTCATAATCCACTTTTCCAAAAGATCTATGAACTTTGTCAACAAGGATTAAAGGACAATATCTTTTATGAGGCAGCTCGCTTTTTAAGAAATGAAGATCCTGAAATTGTGAATTTCGTAACGGATATTTTATCTCCTCGTCATGAATTGAGTAGACAATGGTTAAATACCTATAAAATTGAAACTACAGAAGAAATTCATAAATTGGCGCAGGCGGTAAAAGAATCTCTTTATGCCTTTAAAAATTCAGTAATCATGCGCAGAATTCAGGAAATTCAGGAGGAATTGAAGGAAATTGGAAATGATGAAAGTGAAAAATTAGTTGGATTAATTAAGGAACAAATGTCACTTGAGAAAATAAAAAGCGCATTTGCACATCAATTAGGCAGAATAATCGTTTAATTTAGTAGCTATGTTATTATTTTTTGAATTTCAAATCGGACCCTATACTGCGACATTCTGGATTTTATTAATCTGGATAGCTACGATTATTCTTACAATCATTTTGAATAAGTTCATCAAGCGGATGCTGAAAAGGCATTTGAAAAAGCCGAACATCAAAATAAAAGGGACTAGAATCACCATTTTAAAAGTTTTAAATCAATTGTTGATTGTCGGTGCTTTTGTTGCTGGTTTCCAGGCTTTCAGAATAAGTAATAAAATTATTTCTATCCGAGAATTTTTGAGCTACGATATTATACCGAAAGTGGCTGATGGAAAGTTCCACATAAGTATGATGGATGTGCTTACAATTTTCTTCGTTTTTGCTATTTCTCGTTTTCTAATCAATATTTTTAGACTTTATATCGATCGTCGATTCAAAGATAATGACGACTTCGATGAAGGTACCCGATTCGTTTATATCCAATTTGCAAAGTATATCATTTACGTTTTTGCAGTTATTTTTTCTCTTCAAATTGTATTCACTGATTTAAGTGGTTTAGTGGTCGGGTCCGCTGCTATTTTTGCCGCACTCGCTTTAGGTTTGCAAGGAATGTTTCGAGATATGGTTTCTGGGATTGTTTTACTTTTTGAAGGAACAATTAAAGTAGGAGATATCGTAAGATTATTCAGTCCAGTTACAGGAGAAGAGATTATTGGACGTGTTTTAAAAATCAATGTGAGAACAGCAAAGGTTGAAACACGAGACGGAAATACTTTGGTAATTCCAAACTCTTTGTTAACCCAAGATCAAATTGAAAACTGGACATTTAGTCCTGGTCATACGCGTTTTCATATCACATTGAGAATTGCTTATGGAACAGATACAGAATTGGTTAAAAAACTACTAAAACAAGCCGCCTTAAGTCATCCAGAAGTAAGTAAAAAGAAACCTGTTACGGTAAGAATCTTGAATTTTGGAGAATATGCACTCGAAATGGAATTACTTTTCTGGGCCAATCAAAAATGGTTTGCCGAGTATTACAAGTCTGAAATTCGTTTCGAAATCGATCGTTTGTTCAAACAAAATGGAATCAAAATTCCTTTCCCTCAAAGAACAATTCATATGGCTAATGAAAACAGGCCGGAATATGATAATGTGAAGAATCCTGAGGTTGAGAAATAGGTTTAGGAATCCAAAAAGAATAACATTGTTCGAAGGTACAATTTAGGGACGATTTGTAAATCGTCCTTTTTATTATCAAGGTGTAACTCGATTCAATGATTTAAGAATTCAGTGATTCAATTATAAAAAAAAACCTAAAAGAAATGGTCGCAAATAGATCATTTTAAAACTTTCATATAATCAATTTTTTTTTTGGAATTTTCCAATTTAATATATTTTTTTTCAGGCAACCTATTAAAATCTCAATTGTATTTAGTGTAGATATAAAATATTCATTAATACAAATCAAGATGAAAGCAAAACACATTATTACAGGAGTTTTATTTATTACCATTGGTTTAATCAGTTGTAAAAAAGATCACGTGGATGCCAATCCAAGAGTTTCTAATCAAGTCATTATGCATACAATTGGACAAGATAACTTATATGGAGGATCTAGTGAGGGATTCATTGAAGAAAACCATGTGATTAACGATTCCATAGCTTGGAATAACTTAAAAACTCAGATGGATGCTGCCAACGATGTGACTTATAAATTCAACGAACAAGTCATAGATTTTTCTCAGTGGACTGTAATTGTTTCTTTTGACAAAGTTGAAATGACTGGAGGACATTCTATAAATTACTCAAGTATTGTTGAAAATCAAGCCAACATCGTTGCAACAATTGAACAAGTGCATCCAGAAGGGCCAGCTACAACAGTTATTACCCAACCTTATATTGTTGTGAAAATAGATAAAACTAATAAACCGATTTTATTTAATTAAGCTATATATTATGAAAATTAAAACTTATATAATACAATTTTTCTTATTTGCGATTTTTGGAATTTCAATTGGGTGCAAAAAAGAAATTAAATCAATTGAACCAATTGAAGTAAGCAATAGCAATGCAGAAAACTTAGGTAAATGGAATTTAATTAATGTTTATGGTGGAATATCAGGAGTGAATGAGCAAAATGCAACTGGTGTAGTAACATGGTCGTTTAATAACAATATTTTAGAAGTTGAGAATAATAATCCGGTTTCAAATCCTTTTTCACTTCCTACAGGTACATATCAATATGATGTGATTAATTCGGCTGGAAACACTTATCTTGCAATTGATCAATCAGAATTTGGTAGATTTGTTATTACTGGAGACACAATGAATATTAATGAAAATTTTAAATCTACAGGAGAGGTAGCTTGTGGGTTTATTATGATACTTAATCGTTAAAGTATAAAACTATTTTTAGGATAAACTTAATAATGAGGTAGTTAATGACCTCATTGTTTTAGTCAAAAAAAATGACGGACAAACTGATTTCTGATTTTAAGGATGGGGATAAGGATGCTTTTGATTGTATTTATAAGCAATTTGCTCCTGCAATGTTTGCTGTTTGCATTCGATACACTTATTGTAAAGACGATGCGCAAGAAGTATTGCAAATAAGTTTTATCAAAGTCTATGAAGGAAGAAAATCTTTTGATGCGCAGCGTCCTCTAGCACCGTGGATTAAAAATATAGTTATTCATTCTGCCATTAACTATCTCAAAAAACAAAAGAAAATGGTGCTCAGTGATTACGATAATGAATTTACTTCAAATGTGGAATGGTCTTATCCTGAGATTTCAAATGATAGTATAAAAAGTAAATTAATGACTGTTTTACAGAAGTTACCTGAAGGATATAGAACGGTTTTTAATCTTTTTGTTTTAGATAATCTTAGTCATAAAGAAATTGCAGAATATCTTGGAATAAAAGAAGGTACATCAAAATCTCAATTGTCGAAAGCAAAATTGATGATTCAAAAATTATTACAAAATAAAACAGAAGATGAAAGAGCCTGAAAATATAGATGATATGTTCAAAAGTGCATTTGATGAGTTTTCGGTAACTCCTGATGCCTCTGTAAAATCGGTGATTGATGTAAACCTCTTTACCATAAATAAGAGATTCAAAATTGGCTTTTGGCTATTTTTTATATGTTCTACTGTTGGTTTAATATCATTCATTTTTGGAATATTTCTATCACCAATTCCATCACAAAAATACAATCAAAATGAAACAACTATTTCAGATAAATTAATACAAGGCGACGTGGATTCGAATTTCCATATGAATAAGAATCATTCGGAGATATCTACAACTTCGAAACGTTCGATACAAAATGATGATAATCCTTTTAAAACTGAAACGCCAAATTTTATAATAAAAAATAAAACTGAATTAAAATTAATCAATCCAAATTATAAGGAAATGGCATTGATTAAATCAAATATAAATCAACCTATTATCGAAAATAAATTGATTAATGATTACAAACAATTAAAGAAAAATCAATTATTAGACGTAGATGTTTTAGAAATTGGGACTTCGACTTCTTTTATTCAAGAAAGATCTGATTATCTTGACTTAGTTTCATTGAGTAGAGATTCTAAATTCAATTACTTAGATGAAAAGGAAATAGAAAATCGACCTAAACAAAGTTTAACAGCTTTCATAAGTTTTGGTTTTGAGTCTACAACATCAGAAAGGACACAATTAAAATACGAGAAATTAGAGAATGGAAAGGTTCAGTTCAACACTTCAGAAATAATCCTTGAATACAGAAGGAGTATTTTAAATGATTTTGAGCTTAATCTTGGTATGGGTTATGCACATAATAAAATTATTCAATTTGGTGAAATTACTGTCTGGGATAGCATAAACGATAATGTTAGTATTTCAAATCCAAATAACCCTGTTTATACTCCAAATTATTTTTCAGATGATGTAAATTACCGTTTTCAACAAATTCACCTTGGAATAGGTCTATCATATTCTCATTCTTTATTCCAAAATTGGAAACTTGATTTATCAGCTGGAAGTGAATTTCGTATCGGTCAAGTAAAAATGATGAATGAGGGTTCAATCTTTGAGGCCCCAGAAATTAAGTCTTTAGGAGTTTCAATCTACTTCAGACCTGCTGTTGAATATAAAATTGGGAAATACTCACTATTGGCATTTGGACAAATAAACCAAAATATTATATCACAATTGAGTTGGAGTTTTATTGAAACTAGAAATCCACGTTTTGGAGGTGGAATTGCATTGAGGTATAATTTTTAAAATATTATGGAGACTAGAAACCATATTAAAAAAACGGGGCGTTACCGAAAAGCCAAATGAGTAGGGAATTTAACACTATGAATTATGAAAAATATTAGACTTTTAAGTATTTGCGGATTTCTCTTTTGTGCAAATACACAACTCATTTCACAAGTAGCTATGCCTTATTATACGGGATTCGATAATGCCACTCAGCAAAGTGGATGGGTGGAATATAAGACAGAGTCTACTCAATTCAGTAATTGGGAATACGCAACTGGTGTTGGATATTCGGATCCAAATTCGGTAGGTCATGACTATTCACCGTCAACAGGAATTACACTTACCGATAATTGGTTTGTGTCTCCTGCGTTTGAAATTGTTAGTGGCGGTCAACTTGATTCCATCAGATACAAATTCACAGGATTTTCGGTTCCTGAAGTCGGCGACACGATAGCTATTTATTTACTGAATGGCTCACAAGACCCAACTTTAGCAACATCTAAAACACTTTTATTTGATTTCAGAGGAGCCGAATATACACCAAGTAGTACTTACAAAATTAAATCAGGAATGAATTTACCTCCAATGAGCGGTTTGAGTTACTTGGCCATTCGATACCGAAATACAGACTGTAGTTCAAAATGGCTAGCAGTCTCTTTCGATAACATTGCAATTAACGCCTGGACATTGGGTGTGAATGAGAATTCTAATATCCAAAATGGAATAGAAACCTATCCAAATCCTTCTTCTGGCTACTTCACAATAAACTGTAAGGAAGAAATTCAATCAATTACAATACAAAATCAAATGGGGGAAATTATTAATCGATTCTCCTATTCTTCGGGAACAAAAAATATCAAAATTGACTTAGTTGATCAAGCGAAAGGGATTTATATAATCAGAATAAATCAAGGTAAAAAATCAGTGACTCAAAAATTAATTGTAAAATAAGATTAGCTTTTTTACAGCTGTATTACTATGAATTCAATGACTCTTTAATTTGTGTAGCATTCGAATAATTTGAAATGTCACTATCTTTTTGATCATTACAATCTGAGTGAAATAATTTTTCCAGGTTGATTCAAATAGGTCTGAACCGTTTTTATAATAATGCTAATTCATGACTTTTTACCGCATTCTTAATAGTTACACAACATATTCATGACCAATATAATTTCAATAGTATCTTTGTTTTTGGTTTGATAAAACAAACACATTTAACAGCAAAACACAAACATGACAGATATAGAAATTGCACAAAAAATTACAGCAAAACACATAAGAGAAGTTGCAGCAAAACTTGATATTTCCGAAGATAAACTAGAGTATTACGGTAATGAAAAAGCTAAATTGCCTTTGGATTTAATCAATGAAGATGAGGTAGGAAAAAGCAATTTAATTTTAGTTACTGCAATTACTCCAACTCCAGCAGGAGAAGGAAAAACAACCAATGGTATAGGATTAAGCGACGGACTCAATTTGATTGGGAAAAAGTCGGTAGTTGTAATTAGAGAGCCAAGTTTAGGTCCTGTTTTTGGAATGAAAGGTGGAGCTGCAGGTGGTGGACATAGCCAAGTAATACCAATGGTGGATATTAATTTGCATTTTACAGGAGATTTTCACGCAATCGCTATGGCAAACAATCTTTTGGCGGCATTAATTGACAATAATTTACAAAGTAAAACCAAGAATTTAGGAATAGATCCAAGATCAGTTGTCTGGAAAAGATGTATGGATATGAACGACCGTGCATTAAGAAATATCGTTTCTGGTTTAAGCGGAAAAACAGGAGGTATTCCTCGTGAAACAGGTTTTAATATTACAGCAGCTTCCGAAATAATGGCGATTATTTGTTTGTGTAAAAACCTAAAAGATCTTCAAGAAATGTGTGCTAACATCTATATCGGAGATACTTTTGAAGGTCGCGCAGTTTATGCCAGAGAATTAAATTCATCAGGTGCAATTGCTGTATTATTAAAAGACGCTATCAAACCTAACTTAGTGCAAACTTTAGAAGGAAATCCTGCAATTATTCATGGTGGACCATTTGCAAATATCGCACAAGGAACGAATTCGATTATTGCCACAAAAATGGGAATGAGTTTAGGCGATTATGTAATTACAGAAGCTGGTTTTGCGGCAGATTTAGGAGCTGAAAAGTTTTTAAATATCAAATGCCGCAAAGGAGGATTATCTCCAAAAGCGGTAGTTGTAGTTGCGACAATTAGAGCGCTGAAATACCACGGAGGAAAATCTTTAGATAGTTTGACGGAAGAAGATGTGGATGCTTTGAAAAAAGGAATGCCTAATCTTGAAAAACACATTGAAAGTATTCAGAGTTTCGGACTTCCAGTTGTCGTTTCAGTAAATGCTTTTACGAGCGATACCGATGCAGAAAAAGAATTTGTTTTATCACGTTGCGAAAAGCTAGGAGTTGCTGTAGCCATCAGTAACGGTTGGGCAGAAGGAGGAAAAGGATGTGTAGAATTAGCGGAAAAAGTGGTTCTGGCGGCAGAGTCTTGTAACGCTAAATTTACTCCGACCTACAAATTGGATGAATTGCCTTTGAATAAAATAGAGAAGATTTGCAAAACTATTTATGGAGCCAAAGGAGTGGTTCTTTCAGATAAAGCAAAAAATCAATTAAAACGTTTTGAAGATTTAGGATTTGGTAGTTTACCTATCTGCATGGCGAAAACTCAAAAAAGCTTGAGCGATAATGAAAAATTACTCGGTCGACCAGAGAATTTTGAAATCCATATTCGTGAATTTGAAATCGCTGCCGGAGCAGGTTTTATAATTCCAATTGCAGGAAATATGTTAAGAATGCCTGGGTTGCCAGCAATTCCTTCATCGGAGCATATTAAAATGGAAGCAGATGGCTCAATTGTAGGGTTATTTTAATAAATCAATTTCCAATAATTGAACAAGAATCTTATATTGTTTGTTCTTATTGTAGAGAAAATATAAAATATTATGAGCAATACAAAGAAAGTATATATAGCAGGAGGTTGTTTCTGGGGAATGGAAGATTTATTCAGGGTTAGAAAAGGAATTTTGGAAACTGAAGTAGGATATATTGGAGGAGAAAATGAGAATCCAACCTACAAAAACCACCCTGGACACGCAGAAGGAATTGAAATAACTTTTGACAATAGTCAAACATCATTTAAAGAAATTCTGGATTATTTTTTCCGAATTCATAATCCAACAACGGTTGATCGACAAGGAAATGATATGGGAACAAGTTATCGTTCTGCAATTTTTTATCAAAATGATGAAGAGAAAGCTGTAGCACAAGAAATGATTGAAATTGTGAATGAATCCAATAAGTGGAAAGCTAAAGCAGCAACTACTTTAGAAGCTTACACGACTTTTTGGCCTGCAGAACCAGAGCATCAAGATTACCTTCAGAAACATCCAAATGGGTATACTTGTCATTTTGAGAGATTCGAGGAGGGGTTTGTGTAGTCAGTATTGAGTAATTAGTATTGAGTTGATACTCCAATAGGCTTTCTTGTTTGGTAAAACATGAAATAGATAATCAATTCTGAATTTCGAGAGGTCAAGTTTAACTTGCACTCTCGTTTTCTTTTTGTTTGACTTGATTTTTATGATTCTGTTTTATTGTAATTTAGCATGTATACAATTTAGGCCTCATAGTATTAGTTAGAAAAAGTGATGCTTTGAAAGCATAACTGTTTCAAAAAGGCTAAATGAAGTAGTTAAGTTAATTGCTGGTGATATTGTTGAATTAAGCATGAATCTGATATAAAGAAAATGTAATGTTCTTGAAAAAACTTAAAATGAAGCAAATTATCGATAAGATTGAAGTTTCCGAATCTGGATTTCGAATAGTATTTAATGGCGAAGTCACAGAATTCGAATGGTCAGAGATTAAAAAACTAACTGGATTTAAGGTCGACAGGTTTACATTCGATGATATATCTTTAAAAAATGGAATCTAAGTATAAAACATCTTATGTAACAGAGGAATTCGATGGTTGGCAAGTTTTTATTAATCAAATGCTATCGGAATTTCCACAAATAGATAAGGATTGGATTACGGTCATTACAAAACCTGCTTTTAAAAGGAACGAAACTGAATTATATTATAGAAGTGGAAAAGTTAGTCTTTAAAGGTCAGCCTGCAAAAACCTTCAATTTATAAGTTCATGTAAATCTAAATCTAAATGTTTGCATCTTCGATAAAACAACAATGAAACACACCCCATCCCAATGAAATTCTATCAAAAACTATTTGCTTCAAAATATGATTCGTTTATGACGAACATAGAAAAGACATTACAACCTATTCGAAAAGAATTAACAGGAAATTTAGAAGGTGATATATTAGAAGTAGGATCTGGAACAGGCACGAATTTCGAACATTATAACGCAAAAGCAAAAGTCATTGCAATTGAACCTTCTTCTTTCATGTTGGATAAATCAAAAGCTAAACTTCCAAAAAACACACAGATTACTACCTACAATATGGGAGTTGGTGATCAACGATTAGATTCAATTATAAAAAACAATTCGCTAGATTATATAATTTGCACCTTAGTTTTATGTACAATCCCGGATCAAAACTTAGCATTTAATAATTTCAAAAAATGGCTAAAACCTACAGGTAAGCTAATTGTTTTAGAACATATTCATGCGCAAAAGAAACCCACTAGACTATTATATAACCTAGTAAATCCATTTTGGAAAATTGTTGGTGACGGTTGTAATTTAAATAGAGACACAAATCTTTCAATTAAAAAAGCAGGCTTTAAAGTTGAAAGCGAGTACTACTTTAAACATTCATTGGATTTTTATCAAGCAGTTTTTACAGTTTGAATTTTTAAATATTTCTAATAATGTAGACCATTTTTGATCTCACATTCCCGTTCTCATCTGTTTCGTTATTTGAAAAATCAGTCGTATATTTGTATCATACAGATTTAGTCAAGCCTCTTTCTTTATTGAAACGTAACTAAATAAAGCATAAAAGGAATTCATTTATGAATTCCTTTTTACTATAACTGTAATATATATTCTCGGGAATACTCCCTCCTACCAATGCGCCCAAGCTTTCACTCTTCCCTCACACTCTACTTTTTTTTAACCTACATTCTTCATTCTTCATTTTTAATTTTTCATTCATCCTTGATGAGAACGAATATCTTTCACCATCAACTGCGGAGTAGTTCTTCCTCTAAACTGATTTACTTCTAAAGTAAAAACCATATCAAAAGGGCCATTTTGAACGATTTGTAATGCTTCGGGATTTTTAAAGTAAATCGCTTCTATGTGTTTCTGAAATTGGGGCTGATAAACTTTCATTTTTAAATGAACATCTTTCAATAATTTCGCATCATGCGCATAAACATTCTTTGCTAAAAATAGCGGTTTCATATTGTTAGGACCATGTGGTTCAAACTGACTCAGAACACGCATTAATCTTGGAACTTCATGCACAGATTCTCCCATATTGAATAAACTATCAAAAGAAAGTTCCTTTTCTATAATTTGTTCTGGAATTAATGATTCACTTCCGATGATTTTTCGCACTTCATCATCAAAACACTTCACGAAATCTTGTAATTGCTCATTTTTTAAAGTCATTCCAGCGGCAAAATAGTGTCCACCAAAACGACCTAAATGCGCACTGCAATTTTCAAGAACGTCATAAATGTTTACTCCTTTTATACTTCTAGCAGAACCCGTCCAAGTTTCTCCATCTTCAGATTGCGTTAACACAATTGTTGGACGATAATAATTTTCAATTAAACGAGAAGCAACAATTCCAATAACCCCTTTGTGCCAAGATTCGTGATAAACAACTGTTGTACATTTTTCTTTAAAACTTGAATCTGATTCAACAATAGACAAAGCATGATCAGTGATTTCTTTATCTAAAGTTCTTCTTTCATCGTTGAAATCATGAATGGTTTTGGCAATTTCTCTTAATTCAGTTTCATCATTTGAAGTCATTAAAACAACAGCTTTCTTTGCATCATCAATTCTTCCAGCTGCGTTAATTCTTGGAGCAATTGTAAAAACGATATCCGTTAAAGTAAGTGGCTTTTCTCTTTTTGCCAAGTTCAACATAATATCAATTCCTGGTCTTGTATTTTCATTCAATTGCTTTAATCCATATTGCGCCAATAATCTATTTTCTCCCGTTACCGGAACAATATCTGCCGCAATACTTATAGCTAATAAATCAAGATTTTGGAACAATTCTTCTTGATCCCAATCATTCGTAATCGCTAAAGCTTGCATTAACTTAAATCCAACTCCACAACCAGACAATTCTTTATAAGGATAATTGCAATCTTTTCTTTTTGGATCTAAAACAATACAATCAGGTAATTCCTTTCCAGGGGTATGGTGATCACAAATAATCATATCGATTCCCAAAGAATTAGCTAAATCAACCTTTTCATTGGCTTTGATTCCACAATCTAAGGTGATAATTAAAGAAAAATCATTTTCATGAGCATTTCTAATTCCTTTTTCGCTGACACCATATCCTTCTTCATATCGGTCTGGAATATAATAAGCAATTGATGAGGTGAATTGAGAAAGATAGCCATAAACTATAGAAATAGCTGTCGTTCCATCAACATCATAATCTCCATAAATCAATATTTTCTGATCTTCTTCTAATGCTATGTTAATGCGTTCAACAGCACGCTCCATGTCCTTCATTAAAAAAGGATCATGTAATTCTTTAAGAGAAGCACGAAAAAATGATTTTGCATCATCAAATTCTGTAATCCCACGTTGAACGAGCATATAAGCCACAACTTCAGAAACATTCATTTCGTTTTTCAAGTTTTCAACCTGAAGCGCATCTGGTGCGTCTTTAATAAGCCATTTTGTATTCATTTTCTTTTGATTTTATTGGTGGTCTTATTTAAGGTAGGAATAATATTGAGATAAACAGGCAAATTAAATTAAAAATGAAAAACTAAAAATGAAAAATGTGAGTTCTGCGTGATTTTTCGTTTTGAAAAGTGAATTTTGAAGGTCCTTGCCTTCGACAAGCTCAGTCGGCGGGATTGTAGGTTGTTGACTGAGCCTGTCGAAGGCAACATTAAACATTAATTTTTCATTTAATACTTTTTTCATATCCTTCATCGACAAGTAGATTTTTCCCATCCGCTGCATTAAAAGCTAAAACATCACATCTTTCATTTTCAGCATGACCAGCGTGGCCTTTTACCCAAACGAATTTTGGTTTGTAAATCGGGTGAAGTTTTAAATAGCGTTTCCACAGGTCCACATTCTTTTTGTCTTTAAAACCTTTCTTTTCCCAATTGAAAACCCAACCTTTTTCTACAGAATCCACAACATATTTGGAATCTGAGTAAACAATTACTTTATGTTCAGCGGTTTTTATGGTTTCTAACGCCACAATAATTGCTAGAAGTTCCATTCGATTATTCGTGGTTAAGCGATAACCTTGGGATAACTCTTTTTCAAATCCTTTAAATTTGAGAATAGCTCCATAACCTCCATTTCCGGGGTTTCCTTTTGCTGATCCGTCTGTGTAAATTTCAATTGCCATGAAAACAAAGCTAAGTTTTTGCCTACAATATTGATAGGGTTTCCTAATTTTTATTTTTCTACTCCATTCTTTAACAAGTGACAAGTGCTGTATTTTCATATTTAAATGGTTGTTTTCTAGTGATAAGCGATTAAATGTGATAATTCATTCTACTCTTTAAATTAATAATTGTTAAATGATGGAAACTTTTAACGTGTAAATAGTTTCCATCGTTTTTATTTTAGTACTTTTGCGCTCCAATGGATAAAAAACGAAATGAAATAATTGATAAATCAGCAATGATTTTTTTGCGTCACGGAATTAGATCTGTGACAATGGACGACTTAGCCAGAGAGTTAGGGGTTTCAAAGAAAACATTTTACAACTATTTTAAAGATAAAGATGATTTAGTTACGCGCATTGTCAGCACCTTAATTGAACGCAACCAGGTTGCTTGCGAGATTGGAAGACTAAGATCGGAAACTGCAATAGATGCTTTGATGAATATTAGTGAGTCTTCTTCAAGATTATTTACTGAAATACATACTTCTGTTTTTTATGATTTGCAAAAATATTATCCAGAAGCATGGGGCATTATTAAACAACACAGGTTAGAATTTGTTAGTAATCAGATTACTCAAAATATAATTAGAGGACAAGAAGAAGGACTTTATATAGCGGAGTTAGATCCGAAAATAATGGCTGGAATTCATCTTTCAATTGTAAGTATGATGATAGACAGTGATATTTTTGAGGTTGAAGCGAATGAATTTGGATATTTATTAGAACAAGTGGTCCTGTTTCAATTGCGTGGACTAGTGAATGATAAAGGAAGAGAATTAATGGTTAAAAACATGAAAAATAAAGTAAAGTAATGAATGGTTTAAAAACACTTATGATTACTGTGGTTTTGATGGTTACACAATCAACAATAGCACAGAATTTCTCATTATTTGAGGCGCAATCGTATGCCTTAGAAAATGCAGAACAAATCAAGCGATCTGAATTAGATTTAGAATCGGCTAAAAAGCAAGTTGTGGAAACGCGAGCATTAGGATTGCCACAAATTAATGCGGAATCCACAATTCAACAGTTTCTTAATATTCCAACACAAGTTGTTGATGGTGCTATAATGGGACAGCCAGGGACAGTTGTTGAATTCAGAGCAGGTCAAAAGTACAATGCAAGTGCAGGAGCTTCGGTAAATCAATTGATTTTTAACGGATCGTACATCATTGCATTGAAAGTTTCAAGATTTTATACTGAGTTCGTTGCAACGAGTATTAAAAAGTCACAACAAGATGTCTTGTCGAATGTAACGCAAGCTTATCAAATGGCTTTAGTAAGTGCAAGAAACAAAGCTTTCGTTGATACTTTGGTTGAATTAACAGAACAATTAATTAACAAGCAAAGAGAATTATATGATGTTGGATTTATTACGCAGGAGGAAGTAGATCAAACCGAATTTTCATTGTTATCTGCTCAAGCAAATTTAGTAATTGCTCAAACGACCTATGATAATGCATTAATTATGTTGAAGATGACAATGGCTTATCCAATAGATGGAGACATTACTTTGACAGAGAATTTAGATAATTTATTATTAGAAAAAGAGGTTGATTTATCAGGTTCTTATGAAAATAACTTGGAGTTAGATGTTTTAAGAAAACAAAGAACTATTTCAGAATATGATTTAAAAAACATCAAAATGGGGAACTATCCTCAACTAGGTGCTTTCTTTAATCACCAATACAATGCTTTTAGAAGTGAATTCAACCTTTTTGATTTCAACGAAAAATGGTATCCGCAAACTGTAGTTGGAATTAAGTTAACTATTCCAATTTTTGCTGGTGGAGAAAGATGGGCGAAAATTCAAAAAGCTAAAATTGTTGTAAAGCAAGATGAGTTAAATATTCAAGAATTCCAACGTTCATTGGCTGCGCAAGAAATTCAAATTAAAAATGAACTAAGAAGCGCCAGAACAAATCTTCAATTACAAAAGAAGAACATAGACTTAGCCCGTAAAATTCATGACAACTCTATGATCATGGCGGAAATAGGTAAAGAAAATAGTATTATAGTAACGCAAAAATACAACCAACTTGTACAAGCGCAAACGAGCTACGTTAATGCTATGGTAGAAGTCTTCAATAAGAAATTGGAGCTGGACAAATTATACAATCAATTAATTAGAAAATAACAGTAACAAGACCGATGAAAAAATACTTTAAAATACTGGTAGTATTAGGAATAATATCAACAGTAGCTGCATGTAGTCCAAATTCAAAATTGGATAAGTTAAAAGAAAAAAGAGCTTCTTTAAAAGTTGAATTGGTAGATATTGAGGGAAAAATAAAAGCCATGGATACCGCTAAGGTGGTAATGCTTCCTTTTGTTGAGAGCATGGCTGCTGAAGTTGGGGTTTTCAAGCACAAAATTACTGTCCAAGGTGATATTGAAACTGATAAACAAGCAATGATTGTTGCAGAAGCAAGTGGATTGATTAAATCTATTCTTGTAAAAGAAGGTCAGAAAGTTTCAAAAGGTCAGGTTCTAGCAAGAATTGATACAGAAATTTTAGCAAGTAACATCAAAGAGCTGCAAACGCAGTTAGATTTTGCAGAATACAATTTAGAGAAACAAAATCAATTGGTTTCTCGTGGTGTAGGAACAGAATTTGAATTGAAATCAGCGAAAAACCAGGTAGCTGGTTTGCGTTCACAATTGAATACTGTACAAACACAATCAGCTAAAACAATTGTAAAAGCTCCTTACAGTGGTGTGGTTGATGAAATTGTAACACACGAAGGAGAGATGGCAACAGCACAATCTCCAATATTAAGATTGGTAAACAATCAGGAAATGCGTGTTACAGGAAATATCTCAGAACATTATTTCAGAACGGTAAAGGAAGGAACAAATGTTGAAGTTTTTGTACCTACTTTAAAAGATACTTTCTTACTTCAAATTTCTTCTGTAGGAAATTATATCAATCCTACAAATAGAACTTTTAGAGTGAAAGCAGACATTAAAGACAATAATATGTTATTGCCAAATATGTTAGCAGAAATGCACATTACCGATTTAGTTTTAGACAGCGCGATTATCGTTCCTTCGGTAGCATTATTGAAGACACAGCAGAATGAGAGTTACATCTTTGTTTTGAAAAAAGACGGTGACAATTATAAAGCGAGTCAAGTGATGGTGGACTTAATTAGTCAGTACCAAGGTAAAGCAGCAGTTCAAGTATTGTCTAAAGAAATTAAAGCAGGTGACTTAATTGTTTCTGCAGGTGGACGTGGTATTTCTGATGGCGATGTTGTTAGAATAGAGAAAAGATAGGATAATGGAAGAGAAAAATAAAACAAAGATTTTTGGGATCTCAGAATGGTCGGTAAATAACTCCAAAACGGTTTTCTTAATTATTGCTATCCTATTTATTGGCGGGATGTTTTCCTACCAATCAATGCCAAAAGAAAACTTTCCGGAGTTACAGATTCCTGAAATTTATATAGGAATTGCAAAGCCTGGTTCGTCTCCAAAATACATGTCTGAAAAGATTGCAGAAGCAATTGAGAAAAAAGTTAAGACAATTAAAAAGGTAGATGAAATTACTTCAGATTCTCAACATGGTTATACAACCATTCGTGTGAAGTTTGATTTCGGGATTGATGTCAATGATGGATTAAATAAGGTAAAGGATGCAGTAGATCAAGCGAGAGCAGAAACTGATTTCCCTGAATTACCTGTTGAGCCAAATATCTTTGAAATCAACCCAAGTGATTTTCCTATTATGAATATCAACTTGAGTGGTGCGAGTCCGAAAGTATTGAAAGATATTGCCGAGGATTTGAAAGACTTAGTTGAAGATTTATCGGAAATTAATGAAGTAAATATTCGTGGAGTTCAAGAGGAGGAAATGCGTATCGATGTGGACAGATTGAAGGCGGAAGCAGTTCAGGTTTCATTACAAAATATCGAAGATGCAGTTGCTGCAGAGCACGCTACTATTTCAGGTGGAGAAATCTTAATGAATGGAATGCGTAAAACCATTATGATTGATGGTGAATTCCAAAACGCAAGAGAATTAGGTGAAATCATTGTCAAGCAAACAGATTATATGCCTGTTAAGTTGAAAGATATCGCTGATGTTTATTTTGGTGATGGTGATACAACATCTTTTGCGCGTGAGTTTGGTTCTCCTGTAGTAATGCTTGACATTATTAAACAAGGTGGAGAAAACTTATTGGACGCTGCAGATAAAATTAATGCACTTGTTCAAAAAGCAAAAGATGATAACGTAATTCCTAAAGGAGTAAACGTTTCAATCACAAACGACCAGTCAGATCAAACACGTGACATGGTTTCCAACCTTGAAAACTCAATTATTTTTGGGGTAATTTTGGTAACTTTGGTATTGTTGTTCTTCTTAGGTGCAAGAAACGCAATGTTCGTTGGGGTTGCAATTCCACTTTCTATGCTGATGTCATTTATGATTCTGCAAGTGATGGGAGTAACTTTAAATACAATCGTATTGTTTGCTTTGGTTCTCGCACTGGGAATGTTAGTGGATAATGGTATTGTGGTTGTGGAAAACATTTATCGTTTCATGGACGAGGAAGGTTATCCGCCATTCAAAGCTGCAATTCATGGTGTAAGTGAAGTGGCTTGGCCAATTATCGCTTCAACAGCAACAACTTTAGCAGCCTTTGTTCCCTTGGCAATTTGGCCAGGAATATTTGGTGAGTTTATGAAGTATCTGCCCATAACTCTAATTATCGTTTTAGGTTCTTCTTTGTTCGTTGCATTGGTGATTAATCCAGTGTTAACAGCGCTTTATATGACTGTAGAGCAAAAGAAACCTAAGAAAGTAAAATCACTTATTATTGGTGTTTCATTTATTGGAGTAGGATTTTTAATTGTGATGTTGGGTTCTGTTCTTTTTGGAAATATCCTTATGCTGATTGGGATTATAATGTTGCTGAATACTTTTGTGTTCTTCCCTGGTACAGTGGTGTTTCAAGGAAAGATTCTGCCTGTTCTTGAAGGGTGGTACAAAAACTTCTTGACATTTGCGTTAAAAGGTGCAAGACCCATTTACTTTATCATCGGGACTGTTGTAATGTTAATTGGTTCAATAGCTTTGTTTTATGTGAATCAACCAAAAGTTGAGTTTTTCCCTTCAAACCAAGCTAAAATGGCGAATGTTTTCATAACGCATCCAATTGGTACGGATATCATGGAAACGAACAAGTCTGCATTGATAATTGAAGCGAAAATCAATGAAATTCTAGCTCCATACATGGAAGGAGTTGATCCTAACAATGTGCAGAAAGCAGACCTTGTTCAATCGATTATTGCACAAGTTGGAAAAGGTACAAGTGAGCAAGGAATGGATATGGGGAATACACCGCACAAAGCGAGAATCACCATTGACTTTACTGAGTTCCAATACCGAGATTCTATTAATACAACGGGTTATGTCCTTAAGAAATTACAAGACGAATTAAAAGGGATTCTTCCTGCGGATGTTCAGATTTCGATTAAGAAAAATGAGATGGGACCACCTCAAGAATCACCAATTAATATTGAATTAACCAACGTTGCTAAAGGAGATTACAAAGCGTTAATTTTAGTAGCAACTGACGTAAAGAAATATTTGGATCGTCAAAATGTTGAGGGTGTTGATGAGCTAAAATTGAATGTTGAAGCAACTAGACCAGAGATTCCAATTATTGTGGATAGAGATCAGGTTAGAAAACTAAATTCTTCTACTACACAAGTAGGTATGGCGATTAGAAAGGCACTTTTAGGTCAAGACATTGCAACGTATACGAAAGATGAAGAGAACTACGACATGGTTATGAGGTTTAAACAAGACTCTCGTTATGACTTAGACGCGTTGTTGGATCAAAAGTTAATGTTCAGAAATAACACAGGTGATATTTTAAATATTCCTATTCGAAGTGTGATTGAAGATCCTGAAGAGAACATTTCTTACACAGGTGTTGCAAGAGAAGATCAAACTTCAAAAGTGATTATTTCTTCTGATGTTACAGAAGGATTTAATGGTAATGAGGTTGTAGCAGTCCTGAAAGAAAAAATGTTGGATTACGCTAATGATGGAAATCTTCCAAAAGACGTAAGCTTTAGTTTTACTGGTGCGCAAGATGAACAAGCTGCTGAAATGGCGTTTTTAACAAATGCTTTATTGATTGCTGTATTCTTGATTTTGCTGATTATTGTAGCCCAGTTCAACTCGTTCTCTACTCCAGCAATTATACTTTTCTCAGTTCTACTTTCCTTCATTGGAGTATTCTTAGGGTTGGCATTGAGCGGTCAAACATTCGTAATTATGATGACGATGATTGGAATTATATCACTCGCCGGAGTCGTAGTAAACAACTCCATTGTATTAATTGATTACACGAATCTGCTAAGAAGAGAAGGCCGCGATAAAGCAGGTCTTGAAGAAACAGATTTAGAATCTGACGAAGAAGTTGTAGCTGCGACAATCAAAGGTGGAGAAGTACGTTTGCGTCCTGTTTTATTAACAGCGATTACAACAGTACTTGGTTTACTTCCACTAGCAATCGGATTAAATATTGACTTCGTTGGATTATTAAACGAATACAAACCAAATATTTTCATCGGTGGAGACAACAACATGTTCTTCTCACCAATGGCATGGACAATCATTTACGGATTAACATTCGCAACCTTCTTAACCTTAGTTATCGTTCCTGCAATGTATTTAACATTGTACAGATTTAAAGTTTGGATTTATAAAAAATTGAATTGGACGTTGAAAACAAACGTGTAGTTCAAGTGTTTAAGTTTATAGGTTGAAATTTATACTAAATTAAATGCGGTACTTCGAAAAGGAGTACCGCATTTTTTTCGATATGAAAATTATTATTCCACACTAAATGAGAAATCTATTCCTATTTATTGATTGAAAATGATAAAATCTTTCATTTGAACTTGCATATCAAAAACACTTTCCGTCTCTTCAATTATCAATTATCAATTATCAATTATCATTTCTAAACTATCAATTGAGTCAACTTCAAGTCAAACAAAATTCGTAATTCACAATTAATCCATTCGTAATTATTTATTAATCACCTGAACAAACCCTTGTTTCACCACCTCACATTCTGTAATTTCACAATCTATAGATTCTCTATCCAACCCAAAGACCATCTTATAAAAATAAGTACCATCTGTAACAATTTCACCACTTTTGCTTTCGCCATTCCATAATTTATGTTCTCCTTTAGTTAAATCTCCCTCGTTTTCAAAAACAACATTTCCCCAGCGGTTTAGAATACTCAATTTATAACTCACAGGAAGATTCACTTTGACATTGAAAAAGTCATTTACACCATCATTGTTGGGCGTAAAAACATTAGGAAGAGAAGCAACCAAACTATCAAAGATGAAAACCGTAAAAGAAACAGTATCTGCACAAATACTATCTGTTTTCCATGCAATAAGTTCTATTTCGTAGGTTCCTGATGTGTCTGTCCAAAAACCAGAAAATTGATTTCCTTGGTAATCTCCATTCAGCGACCAACTATAATCTGTGGCGTTGACTGAATTATTCTGTAAATTAATCTGAATAGGAGCTGTTCCACTTATTGGATTGGTTGCAAAAGCTGCTTTGGTGTCAATAACTGGAATAATAGTAACCACAGTATCTGTGCTACACCCAAATTTATCAATATAAAAAAGTGTGTAATCACCAGCTGACAAACCATTAAAAGTATTCGCCGAATTAGCCGTTAAAGTATCTCCATTTTTATTCACAGCCCCAAATTGAACTACATTATTAGGCACATTCTGCATTTTTATTTTCCCTGTAGAAAAACTACATACCGAATTAAACGTGGAACTTATAATTTCAGAAGGATGCGAAACACCAATACTAATTGGCTTTACAACCGAACAACTGTCCGTATTCCAAATTCTTACGGTGTAAACTTGACTGCTGTCTCCTGAGAATATTGGGTTGGGGCAATCTGTGCAGCTTAAATCGGTTATTGCAGAAGAGTCTGATAATGCTGACCATTCGTAGCTTTGTCCTCCTGTGGCTTGGAGTTGGAGGGTTTCGCCAAAGCAGATTGTGGTGTCTGGGGTGAGGGTGGTGGTGAATGTGTCGCAAGGTGTAGAATGATTGAGGAAATAGGCTAAATGAAAATTCGAGTGGGAATGAGAGCTGTTAGGACTTTGTAACTCAAATTTAACTTGAAGATTTGTTTGAAACTGATTTAACAAATTAGAAATATTGGCTATTCCATCTGAACCATTAAAACTATTATTGGCCACATCATCATCTAATCCTACCAATGTTCCATTTTGATAATAAAAATGCCCTTTTACGCCACATTCAAATCCTGAGTTTACTAAATCTTCACCTCCTAACAGTCCTAAATTGTTATTGTTTATGTGGATATAGGTTCCATCATTCTGTTGATAACTTTTAATTCTATCGCTGTAAATTGAGAAGCCTACATCATTAAAAGTATTAATAGGAGTTAAATTGTTGGTTGTTATTTGAGTAATATCTGCGTTATCATTTTTATTAATGATTATACTCGTTGATGTTTTATTTAACAAATTATTTTCATACTGTACATACAAAAATAATGCACCATATACACAGTTTGGGCATTCAGTCAAATTGGAAAGTTGTGGAGGTATTTCCACAGGATAAGAGGTCTGATTTATAGATACTAAACTTGTTACATCAATATAATGAATGCTATAAAAAGGAGCGCCCATCAGAAAATTATTTATGTTTGGCGTGAACTGAGTGAAGGAGTTAAAATTGATATTATTCCCATTAAATTTAATACCATTATAATTAGAGCTATTACCTATTTTATAACTAAATAAAAAAGCCTTTTTAATACTACTTCCTGGTTCAGTATATATATTAATATTACCTGCTCCTGCCCCTTGGCATGATGAGAAGCCTGCTCCTGTTACTCCACCATAAAATATATCCTGATAAAACACATCTTGTGCATAAGTATGGTTGAATAAAAAGATATTAAGTAGTAGTAAACAGTTAATGACTTTCATGGAGCAATATTTTATGAAACATTTTAAGCAAAATAAATATATTATTTGAATTTTATATTAAAAATAATATTAAAAAAATTTGGTATTGTTTTTTTTTTTTTATGAAGTTAGCATTTGTTAATGTAAATAATATTCACTAAAAACAAACATTATGAAAAGTATGAAATTTATCTTATCAAGCATGATTTTAGGGTTTGCATTTATTATTTGTGCTCAACCGCAGTTTCAAAACAATATTTGGACTTTACCAAGTCAATATCGTAATTTTGATAATGCACTAACCCTCTCCTTGCCTTACGTTTCACCTTCCGAATTCGGATATCAGCAAGGAACGCTTGCCAAATGTGCCTCCAACGCCATGCAGGATGCAAACGGAGATTTGTTGTTCTTTATTGTAGATGATGAGATTTATGACAAAGATGGTTACACAATAGGGCTTTTGAGTGATAAGTATGCCAATTCGATTTCTCCATCACCTTCAACTTTATTTGTGAATGGAACATCTGAAATTACTATCGTACCTAATCCAGTAAATTGTAGTCAGTTTTATATATTTATGGCTGGACGCTTGAGTTATAACTCTGCAAGTTCAAAAATACCAGTTGTAGCGTTGTTAGATATGTCACAACAAACTGATGTGTCTTTGAACTCAGGTAAAATGGGTAATCTTTTATACTGTCACTCTATACAAAGCACATTGCCAAGTTCAGCACCTAATATTTTAGAGATGGCTTTACACGGGCAAGGAGTATCTTTTTTTGCAGCTTCAAAAGAAACTAATTTTAAACGCTTTGTTTTTGTTAGCACACCAGCTCATATTTTCCGTTTTATTATAAATGCCAATGGTTTTCAGTACGATGGTAATATTCAATTCAGAGATTATACAGACCCATCAACAGATTACATTGTTAATAATGTTTATCAATTACCTTATAGAGGTGAAATGGAGCTTATAGAGGTTAATAATAATGATGATATTAAATATAGAATAGCTGTTTCAATGCCTATGAGGTATAATAATAGTGTTAATAATGCATCGTCAGTTTATTATGCGAATTTAGATGCTCAAGGTGAGTTAACTCCAGATCAGAATGGCGTAAAAGAGGATTTAATACAATATATGCATAATACAACAGTATTTAATAATCTACCTCACATACATGGGATAGAATTCTCTCCAGATGGAAATATTTTGTATATAACCCATCAGTGGAATAATACATATATGAATTCTTTTGATTACTTTGATTTTAATAATACTTCAGCTGGAGCACAACCAGTTCCAGGTGTGACAAATACTGAGTCTAGAAACTTTGAATACTCCCAAATTGAAATAGGAAATTTAGGGAAATTATATTTAGCATATTCAGGAGGTTTAGCTACATTTTCGAATCCGAATACCCCTAATTCAGGAGTTTTTAACTTAACAGCACATCCTTTTAATTACAGCTCAAATACTGAAGGGACATCAAGTAATAAAGAGTCATTAATCTCCTACATGCTTCCAGACCAAATCGACGGAATGGATTATAGTAGTATTGGGTACCCTTCAATTTATACTGTTGCAGGATATACCGCAGGAACAAGTGCAACATGGCAACCAATTCCAAATCAAAACCCTTGGGGTGTTTCCAATTCAGATATTGCAATGCAAGGTGATTTAATAATTCCATCTGGAGTAAACGTAGTTATAAAAAATATGACTTTCCGTTTTGCACCTGAAGCAAAAGTTATAATAGAGCAAGGAGCTAAATTGACATTGGATAATACCGTTTTTACTAACATGAAATTAGCATGTGATGATAGCGAAGCTGAATACTGGCAGGGAGTTCAGGTTTATGGAACAAGGCTTCAGCACCAATACCCGCAAAATAATCCTACATATCAAGGAATGTTAGAATTGAAAAATAGAGCTACAATTGAGTTTGCTCACAAAGCAGTAGCAAACTGGAAGGAAGGATCGTATAATACAAGAGGTGGAGTGATAAAATCAAACAATGGGATTTTTAGAAACAATAGGATTGCAGTAGAGCTTATGCTTTATCGTAATTTTAATCCGTATAACTCTAGTGTTACCAGAGATAATACATCTAGTTTCACCAACACAAGTTTCTTTTCAGACGATGACTATATAGAGGGTCAACCAAAAAAGTGGCTAACTATTTTGTGGAGAGTACAGGGTGTTAATTTCAAAAACTGCCATTTTGCTAATAATTTAACCAGCAATAAATCGCTGAGTAGTTCTCCAAGTCAAGGGCTTATAGCAATAGATGCCAGTTTTAAAGTTATACCCGCTTGTGATTCTCCGCCACTACCTTATGGAACTCCATGCCCTTCTAATCTCTTGTTGAAATCAAGCTTTACAGGATTGGAATTTGGTATTCAGACTGCAAATACTGGTTCATCACAGGCAGCTACTATTACACAATCAGATTTTATAAATAACAATATGGGGATTTATGTTGATGAATTTGATAATATCAATATCAATAGAAATGATTTTCATATCGGTAATAGCGGTTATATGATAAGTCCTTATCCTGGAAACGGAATAACAATCGATAATGCTACAGGTTTTATCATTGAAGAAAACTCAGTGTTAAGCAACTTAACTGGTGGTAAAACTTCTGGAATTGTTGTTAATAACAGTGGGACAGCAGATAACCAAGTTTATAAGAATAGTTTAAACAACCTCTATTATGGTACGCAAGCCAATAAAGTAAATAGATTCTCAGATGTTTCTGTAATTACAGGCCTTCAGTTTTTGTGTAATGATTATAATCAAAATAGTACTGCTATTTCTATTAATTACCCTGGTTTAGGTGAAGGAGTTAGGCAGTATCAGGGAGATTTGAATCCTCTAACTTCCGCAGGAAATACATTTCAGTTGAATAGTATGGATATAGCTAATAATTCCAGTACCATTAATTACTATCATTCAGGTGGTAGTGCTCAGCCAAATTCTGTATCTGGTCTAGTTAATCCTATTTCAGGTGCACCACTTAATACTTGCCCAACAAGCTTTACTAGTGGGATTTCTATGTTTAGTCAACTTGTAACAGTATTGTCAGATTATGAAACTGAACTAGTAAATCATGAGACAGCTTACAATATTCTCAATTACAATTATATTTCATTAATAGATAATGGAAATACAGATATTCTTCAAAGTCAAATTGAGAATAACTGGTCATCAGATGCTTGGACATTGAGAAATAACTTGATGCAAGAAGCTCCATATCTTTCAAGTGATGCATTACTTACGGCAGCTGCTGAGAATATTTTACCAAATGCTATGCTGCTAGAGGTGCTTTTAGCAAACCCTGACGCAACGAAAGGAGAACACTTTATTTCTGAGTTAAATGATGTCACCAATAATACGCTTCCAGAATACATGCTCAATTATGTTAGAAATAACTGGGATACTGAAACAGTGAGAACTACTTTGGAAGGTGAAATGGCTTATTACAGATCTGAAATTGCAAATACAAACAATTTTATCAAGTATTTAGAGAAAACTAAAGATGAACATACTTATGCAGAAAGACATGCAACTGTTTTGAAAGGCGAAGGAATATCTAATAGAATTGGTTTAATGGACTTCTTTATAGAAAACAATGAATGGACAAGAGCAGATTCTGTATTGCAAGCACTTAATAGTGATGAGAGTTTAGAGGGCGACCTAGGTTTGCTTGAGGATTTTGATAACTATATCACCTTCAGATCTAATCTTGGCGTAAGAAATATAGCAGAGCTTAATTCATCAGAAATTAGCTATTTGGAAACTTTAGCGGAAAAAGGCAGCAGAGCATCTGGTTATGCAGAAAATATTTTATGTTTCTTCTATGATATTTGTTATGATAAGGAAGTTTCAGAAGGCGGTGGAATGGCAAAAATGTTAACTATTCCAACTCCATCAGGTGATGCGCCATCTTTGGAAGAACTTATGTACAATATCACTGTTTATCCAAACCCAGCAAGTGAATTCACAAGCATCAAATGGGAAATCTATGATGAATTGGAAAATGCACAATACAAAATCTTTGATTTGAATGGTCGCGAAATGGGGTCAGGAATAATAGAAGAAAATACAGGTGAAAAAGTTATTGATACAAGAAGCCTTGAAAATGGAGTTTACATTATCAATATTTACAACGACGGAATTATGAAAATGAATTCTAAATTGATTGTGAGTAAAGAGAAGTAAATAACAATTCAAAACTTTATGAAATGCACATTCCTTAATTGGGATGTGCATTTTTTTGATTAGGGTCTTCAAGAAAACTAATCATTTGGAGTTTTCTTGCAAGGACAAAACATCTTTATCTCTTTTAAATAATTTTAGGAACTTTTACCTATTATAGACTTCCATTAAATTCGTGGTAGAACCAAAATGATAAAATCATTCATTTGAACTTGCATATCAAAAACACTTCCCGTCTCTTCAATGTCAAAACCTTTTAAAAGTCTACTTTTTGACCATTTTCTCAAAACCAGTAAAATAATCTAGTTTTTTGTTTGTCATATACCATTAATTGGGTATTTTTGCACAAGAAATATTGTTATTTAGATTTAATATAAATAACTAGAAAGGAAGTTTCAACTATGATAAAAGTAACAGAATCTGCTAAAAAACAAGCCATTCGATTAATGGAAGATTCGGGTGAACCGAACAGTTTCATTCGTGTTGGTGTACAGGGTGGAGGATGCTCAGGGTTAATGTATGAGCTGAATTTCGATACCGTAGCACAAGAAGATGATAAATCATTTGAAGATAATGGTGTTCGAATTGTCGTAAATAAAAAGAGCTTTTTATACCTCGTGGGTACAACCTTAGATTATTCTGGAGGATTGAACGGGAAAGGATTTATTTTCGTAAACCCTAATGCAGACAGAACTTGTGGTTGTGGAGAAAGTTTCTCTATTTAACAATTAAAAATTTCAATGATGAGTAATACTTATACAGAAGAAGATTTAGCAAAGAATCTTGAAGAGCAAGATTATAAATACGGATTTACTTCAGATTTTAAATCAGATACAATTCCTGTTGGATTAAATGAAGATGTTATTCGTTTAATTTCATCAAAAAAAGAGGAGCCACTTTGGTTGCTTGAAAAGCGTTTGCAAGCTTATCGTGCTTGGACTACTATGGTGGAGCCAGATTGGGCTCACGTAAATTATAAAAAACCAGATTTTCAAGCTATTTCATATTATTCTGCACCAGGACAGACAAAGAAATACGAAAGTTGGGATGATGTTGATCCAGAAATGAAAGAAACCATGAAAAAATTGGGGATTTCAATGGATGAACAACAACGTTTAACTGGAACAGCAGTTGATTTTGTTGTCGATTCAGTTTCTGTTGCTACTTCTTTTAAAAAGAAATTAGGTGAATTAGGAATAATTTTCTGTTCATTCTCTGAAGCAGTTGAAAATCACCCAGAATTAGTGCAAAAATACATGGGGACAGTTGTGCCACATACAGATAACTTTTATGCTGCTTTAAATAGTGCGGTATTTACAGATGGTTCTTTCTGTTATATTCCAAAAGGCGTGCGTTGCCCAATGGAACTTTCTACATACTTCAGAATTAATGAAGGTGGAACAGGTCAGTTTGAACGAACTTTAGTTATTGCAGACGAAGGTTCTTATGTTTCTTATTTAGAAGGCTGCACAGCGCCAATGCGTGATGAAAATCAATTGCATGCTGCAGTTGTTGAGTTGATTTCACTAGATGATGCTGAAATTAAATATTCAACAGTTCAAAACTGGTATCCTGGAAACAAAGAAGGAGTCGGTGGGGTTTTTAACTTCGTAACAAAACGTGGATTGTGTGAAAAGAATGCTAAAATCTCTTGGACACAAGTTGAAACGGGTTCTGCAGTAACATGGAAATATCCTTCTTGTATATTAAAAGGAGATAATTCAATTGGTGAATTTTATTCAGTAGCAGTAACAAATCACTTTCAACAAGCAGATACAGGATCAAAAATGATTCACCTAGGAAAGAATACAAGCAGTACAATTATTTCGAAAGGAATTTCTGCTGGACAATCTCAAAATACATACAGAGGTTTAGTTCAAATTCATCCAGGAGCTGATAACGCAAGAAATCGTTCAGAATGTGATTCTTTATTATTGTCTGATAGATCGGGTGCACATACTTTCCCATATATCGAATGTAAAAACAGCACAGCGAAAATAGAGCATGAAGCAACAACTTCAAAAATTGGTGAAGACCAAATCTTCTATTGTCAGCAGCGAGGAATTAATGAGGAAAAGGCAATTGGGCTAATTGTGAATGGATACTGTAAAGAAGTATTGAACAATATGCCAATGGAATTTGCTGTTGAAGCTCAAAAACTATTGGAAATTTCATTAGAAAATTCAGTAGGATAATACAATTAGTAAAAACGTTTAATTAGAAAATTACAGTATATGTTAACAATAAAAAATCTTCAAGCTTCAGTAGAAGACGGAGCAGAAATATTAAAAGGATTAAACCTTGAGGTTAAAGCAGGAGAAGTTCATGCGATTATGGGGCCAAACGGTTCAGGAAAATCAACTTTAGCTTCAGTTTTAACAGGTAGAAACGGTTATGAAGTAACTGGAGGTTCTGTAGATTTTGATGGAGTTGATTTATTAGATCTTGATCCAGAAGACAGAGCCAAAGAAGGTTTGTTCTTGGCGTTTCAATATCCTGTTGAAATTCCTGGCGTATCGAATGTTAACTTCTTGCGTACTGCAATGAATGAAATTCGTGAATACCGCAAAGAAGATAGACTTTCAGCAAAAGATTTCTTAGCAAAAGTAAAAGTTGCAGGTAATCTTGTTGAATTAAGCGATAAACTTTCTGGAAGATCAGTTAATGTTGATTTCTCAGGAGGAGAAAAGAAAAGAAATGAGATCTTCCAAATGGCGATGCTTGAACCAAAGTTAGCTATCCTTGATGAAACAGATTCAGGATTGGATATCGATGCTTTGCGTATTGTTTCTGAAGGTGTAAATAAATTACGCACAAAAGACAATGCAATCATTTTGATTACGCATTACCAGAGATTATTAGAATATATCAAGCCAGACTTTGTTCACGTTTTAAGTGATGGAAAAATCATTAAAACAGGAGGTGCAGAATTAGCCTTAGAATTAGAAGAAAAAGGTTACGATTGGATTAATGAAGAAATTACTCAATAATTATGGAGGTAGTTGTAGATAATAAAGTACTAGCGTTTGTTGCTGATTTTAAGAAACCGGAAACGATTTCTGATGTTAGAAAACAAGCAATGGATGCTTTAAGTGGGATGGATTTCCCTACGACACGGGTAGAAGAATGGAAGTACACACGTGTAGCGAAATACGTAAAGAAAAAATATAAGCAAGTTCAAGCTTCAGCAAATGTTGGAGAATATACAATTGCTGATTTGAATGCACATCAATTGGTATTCGTAAACGGATATTATGATGAAAGATTATCCACAGTTTTAGAGGACGACGCTGTTTCAATTCATAAAATTGATGATTTGAATGAAGAATATTACGCTGATATCGTAGATGGTACTTCAGAAAATGTTTTTTCATTGATCAACAAAGCATATCAAACTGGAGGTGTCTTTATTCAAATTAAAAAGAATAAGAAAGCAAATCACCCAATTCATTTGATGCATATTTTGGATGGAGAAGAAGTGATTGCTAATGCACGTCATTTCATTCAATCAGAAACAGGATCTAAGGCTGAAGTTGTAGCGACATATCATTCAAAAAACTCTGAAAATAGTTTTACGAATATTGTGCTTGAAGGTCATATTGAAGAAAATGCAAGTTTGACAATCAATAAGTTTCAAACAGAAGCAAAGAATGTTTTACATATTTCTAATGAATTATTTATTCAGGACGAATCAAGTAATTTCTTAATCAATACGATTACAACTGGAGCTCTTTTAACGAGAAATGGATTAGATGTAATTGTTGAAGGAGAAAACTGTCATACTGAAATGAATGGCGCTTATCTTGGAACAGAAAAACAACATATCGATAACCATACGATTATTGACCAGTTATATTCTCATTGTACTTCAAGTGAAGCATACAAAGGAGTGATGGATGATAAATCTGTTGGAGTATTTAATGGAAAAGTTATCGTTCGTCAAGACGCTCAAAAAATTGCAGCTTATCAGTCCAACAAAAACATCTTGCTTTCAAAAACAGCAAGTGTGAATTCAAAACCAGAATTAGAAATTTATGCAGATGACGTTCGTTGTTCGCATGGTTCTACCATTGGTGAATTGGATGAAGAAGCGATGTTCTACTTGCAATCACGTGGTATTTCTGCGGCAAGTGCAAGACAATTGCTAATTGCAGCATTTATTGGTGATATCTTGGATAAAGTTCAGAACGAAGCGCTAAGAGCAAACATTGATAAGTTGTTTTTAGAAGATTTTGGTTGGAAGTTTTAATCCATCCATTCGAGTTTGAGCAATTAATCGAAATTGTAACAAGATTTAGGATTTTTTAAATCTCTTGACTGTACAAGCTGACTTTAATTCTTTATATTTGAGTAAACAGATTTATTAACTTAAAAACACAAAACAATGGCATTTGAATTACCAAAATTACCTTACGCATTTGATGCATTAGAACCAAATATTGACGCTAAGACAATGGAGATCCACCATGGTAAACACCACCAAGGATATACAAACAACCTTAACGCTGCAATTGCAGGAACTGATTTAGAAGGTAAATCAATCGAAGAGATATTAGTTAACGGAAAAGATAAGCCAGCAGTTAGAAATAACGGTGGTGGATTCTATAATCATAACTTGTTCTGGACAGTAATGTCTCCAAACGGAGGAGGAAATCCAACAGGTGATATTAAAGGAGCAATTGATTCTGCTTTTGGTTCATTCGAATCATTTAAAGATGAATTTGCTAAAGCTGCAGCAACAAGATTCGGTTCTGGTTGGGCATGGCTTTGTGTAAAAGATGGAAAGTTAGAAGTATGTTCTACACCAAATCAAGACAATCCAGTAATGGGAGAAGGATGTGGAGGAACTCCAGTTCTTGCACTCGACGTTTGGGAGCACGCATACTACTTGAACTACCAAAACAGAAGACCAGATTATATCAATGCATTCTTCAATGTAATTAACTGGGACGAAGTAAACAAAAGATTCAACGCAGCGAAATAATTTAGGTTTTTTGGTTTGTAGGATTGCCCTAATAGGGCATCCTAAAAAAACCAAAAACATAATACTAAAATCCTCAATAGACTTTTCTATTGGGGATTTTTCTTTGCTTTATTTCTTTCTCTTCACCTAAATTGCACTTGTGCAATTTTCAAGCGCATTGGATGTGCTAAGTTGGCTGAGCGGAGTCGAAGCCAACTTAGTTAAAAGGCTCAATAGGAATTCCTGTTGAGGCTTTTTCTTTTCTTTTTTCTTGTTCACCTAAATTGCACTTGTGCAATTTTCAAGCGCATGGTACGGACGGTTTGCAACCGTCCACATGACTAGCGCGTACCCCATAAATCCAAAAACCCCAGCAGATACATCTGCTGGGGTTTTTGTTCGTATAACCTATAACTAACTACTAAAAAAAACTTTTTTACTCTTCCAATCCTGAGCATTCAGAATGAGAAATCAACTTCACCTATTGAAACAACTGCGTCACATTCGAAGCGAACAATTTCACAGCAATTGCCAATAATATAATACCAAACACTTTCTTTAAAATTGCAACTCCTCCAGGACCAAGTAATCTCTCGATTCTTCTGGTCAACTTCAATGTGACAAAAACAATAATCATATTGATTAATATGGCAATAAAGATATTGATCATTTCATATTCTGCACGCAGGGATATCAATGTTGTCATAGAACCAGCACCAGCGATGATTGGAAATGCCAAAGGAACAATTCCTACACTTTTACCTTTAATTGGAGTTTCCTTAAATAACTCAATACCCATAATCATTTCTAATGCCATTGCGAAAAGAATAAATGCACCGGCAACAGCAAATGATTCTACGTTCACTCCGAAAAGCATAAGAATACTTTCTCCAGTAATTAAAAATGCAATCATGATTACCAAAGAAACCAGTGTAATACGATTTGCATGAATATCTCCAGAAGTTTCTTTAATTTTAATGATGATCGGAATTGAGCCGATTATATCAATAACCGCGAACAAAACCATCGTTGCTTTAAATATCTCTGTGAAATTAAATGCTGCGAAAAACTCGTTCATAATCAATCGTTTTTATTGTATTTTCCCTTAAAAAGTGTGCAAAGATAATGGCTTTTTATGGCATACAATAAGATTTGTATTTAATTATGAAATATATTCTTGGATGTGTTTTGAAACACCCAATAGGCTTGATGTTAATCGAATAATAGTGTTTTAAGATCAGGACTTAAAATCGCATGGTCTTGTTTTATTATAAAAATATTGGCTATTCAACTTACTCCTCATAAAACCTCAATCGATTGCGCAACTCTAAAACTTCTTCTTTCAATTGTAATTCTTTCTGTAGTAAATTAAATACTACATCTATTCCTTCGATATTTACATTGAGTTCATGGTGCAAACGAATCATTTTTTCTAAATCGCCAATTCTCGTTTCATGAATGAATTCGTCATCTTCAAGTTGTTCAATTTCTATCAAACCAACATTGTCTAATTCCTTAATGAAAGAGACTTCAACTTTATAATGAATACAAAGCGTTTTAATCAATATATAATTTTGCTTTTCCATCTTATCTTAATTTTTGAAGTTCTTTAAATAAGTCTTTTTCCTTATCACTCAATTTTGTTGGAATTTCTATTTGATAAGTAACAATTAAGTCTCCAAATTTTCCTTCTTTCTTATATATCGGAAATCCTTTTCCTTTCAATTTAACCTTTGTGTCATTTGCTGTTTCAGGAGCGATTTTTAGTTTTACTTTACCATCAAATGTATCTACAGTGATTTCTCCACCTAAAAGTGCAGTATATAAATCAAGGCTTACTGTCGCATACAAGTTTTCTTTATCTCTCTTAAAAGATGTGTTGTTTAAAATACTGAACCTAATGAGTAAATCTCCATTCGGACCGCCACTAACACCTTTTGCACCCTTTCCTTTGATCCTAATGACTTGACCATTTTCTATTCCAGCTGGAATAGTTAATCTGATCTTTGATCCATTAACAGTCAGGACTTGTTTGTGTGATTCATAAACATCTTTTAGATTCAATTCTAAATCAGCATTAAAATCTTGACCTTTAAATTGAGCTGAACTTTGTCGAGAAGAACCTCTAGCACCTCCAAACATAGATTCAAAAAAGTCCGAGAAATCTCCTTCTGAAAAACCTTGCTGAGCACCACCTTGTTGTCCTTGATATTGTCTTTGTGAAGATTGCTGCTGTCTGGCTTTTTCGTATTCTTCGCCATGCATCCAGTCTTTACCATATTTATCGTACTTCTTACGATTCTCAGGGTGACTCAATACTTCATTTGCTTCATTGATTTCCTTGAATTTCTTTTCAGCATCTTTATTATCAGGATTCAAATCAGGATGATATTTTCTTGCCAACTTACGGTAGGCTTTCTTAATTTCCTTTTCGTTGGCTCCTTTATTTACGCCTAAAACTTTATAATAATCTACAAATTCCATTTATAGTATTTTTAATAGGATGTTCATTTAATCGATAATTACACTCCAGTATAATATCCTAAGTTAAGGTTTTAAAAGAGAATAAAAATAGATTTTCTAGTTAAATTGTTACTTCGATAGGAGATGTTGGTAAGTTTTTGATTGAAAATAATTTATGGGCTAAACAGTTGATTGCCGATGTATTTATTCGTCTCAGAAAGAGTTGAGAATATTCACTTTAGTGCATCTAGCTTTAGCTTCTAAAAAGTTTATGTCAATCAATAGATATTAGACAAAATGTCAAAAGGCTAATGTCTAGCATCTAAATATTTTATTCTCATTTGAACCTATGGTACTTTCAGTCCATCGTGGTTCAATTATGATTTTTTAAGAAATGCTTTAATTTTTTTTAACATCGCATTCTTTTATTGAACTGGCTTTGTCCTTACCTTAGTATCAACAAACAATTATTAATTTAAAACAAACAGACATGAGCTCAACAGAAGACAAAATTAAAGGAAATTGGAATGAATTAAAAGGTAAAGTGAAGCAGAAATATGCTAACCTTACTGATGACGATTTAAAATACCAAGAAGGGAAAGAAGACGAACTTCTAGGTAGACTTCAGAAGAAAACTGGGGAAGCGAAAGACACAATCAAAAAATATATTGATGAACTGTAGTTTTTCGATTTAATAAAAAGAGGCTCTATATGAAATACTGTGGGTAATCAATTTTAATCCTTCGAAAAATTAATGGTTCTACTACGAATTTAACTGTAACCTACACGAGTTGTATTTTAAAGTATTTATCAAAATTATCATTTCTTT
>Ga0307487_1000193_pt1 | contig 49598 bp, 43 predicted proteins | sample CBIW12metaG_FD_203665 | JGI IMG/M metagenome (GOLD analysis project Ga0307487, IMG submission 203665) | Sea-ice brine microbial communities from Beaufort Sea near Barrow, Alaska, United States - CBIW 1.2 | ecosystem: Environmental > Aquatic > Marine > Coastal | place: USA: Alaska | collected... | reverse complement strand
GATGCGTGTTCCTTCGTTTTCACCTTTTCAATCACCTCTTCAATTATCCCGTTTTCATCAATAATAAAGGTAGTACGGTTAATTCCGTCGTATTCTTTGCCCATAAACTTTTTTGGCCCCCAAACTCCGTATGCATTGATCACTTCTTTATCCTCATCGGCCAAAAGCGGGAATGGAAGTTCATATTTATCTTTAAAGTTCTGTTGTCTTTTTTCGCTGTCGGCACTAACCCCAACTATGGCAGTGCTTTTTTTTTGAAACTGTTCCCAGTTGTCGCGAAGATTACAAGCCTCGGCAGTACAGCCGGGCGTACTTGCTTTTGGGTAAAAGAAAAGTACCAGTTTCTTTCCTTTAAAATCTGATAATTTTACAGAGTTCCCATCCTGATCTTTTGCTGAAAATTCCGGGGCCTTATCCCCTGCTTTTAATGTTGTCATATGTAGATTCTATTTGTTTTTTATTGGTCATATGCAATTCGCATAAAAACCGATCAGAGTTTGTATCGGATTCTAATTATGCTCATTTCATAATTTGTACTTTTGTATAAAAGTAAGCATTATGAACAAAAAGGAGAAGGTACAATTTGTTATAGATACGTTAAATGAAGTTTTTCCGGAAGTACCTGTACCATTAGATCATAAAGATCCTTATACCTTATTGATAGCCGTATTGCTTTCGGCACAAAGCACCGATGTGAGAGTTAATCAGATCACCCCAATTTTATTTGAAATTGCCGACAATCCTTATAAAATGATAACATTATCGGTGGAAGAAATCCGGGATATCATCCGGCCGCTTGGATTATCACCAATGAAATCCAAAGGCATTCACGGATTATCTCATATTTTAATCGATAAATACAACGGAGTGGTTCCTCAAAGTTTCGAAGCCCTTGAATCTTTTCCGGCGGTTGGACATAAAACGGCAAGTGTGGTGATGTCACAGGCGTTCGGAATCCCTGCATTTCCGGTAGACACCCATATTCACAGATTGATGTACCGATGGAATTTAAGCAACGGAAAAAATGTGGTTCAAACAGAAAAGGATGCCAAACGCTTATTTCCCAGAGAGATCTGGAATAAATTGCATCTGCAAATTATATATTACGCAAGGCAATATTCCCCGGCACGTGGCTGGAATATGGAGAAGGATATTATCACAAAAACTGTTGGGAGAAAAACTGTTTTGGATGCTTATTATGACAAAAAATAAAAGCGCTGTACATATTTATTGCCACAAAGCCAATATCGGCACAAAGGACCACAAAGAATTTTGATAGAATATTGTAATTAGAAACCTCGATTAAAATCCTGGGCCATTTTTTATTTTATAATCTTCAGAATATAAATTAATGATTTCTTATAAGCCAAGTTTAAAATAAAAGTGATCGGAATATTTCAACCTTCCTATTTCCTTAAATTTTCAAAATAATTGCTTCAGAAATAATTTCGGAAGATAAATTTTAAAACTAATCGGGCACTCTAAGCCCTTTCAAAATTCAATAATTTCAGAAAACAAAATAAAAAAAGACCAGTCGGTTTAAAAACAGGTCTTTTCCATCTTAGTTCAGAAGTGCTTCAAACTTCATCTCCTTGTAATCTGTAATAATCAAAGCCTTTGAATAATTCAATAAAAATTGAATTGTTTCCTTTTTAGGATTCAAGTGATTTAATTGTTCCTCTTTCGAAGATTTTAAGTAAATGTTCTCCATTTGGTTCTCTTTAAATTGGTTTTAAAGAAGAACGAAAATCAATTAGAGATATTGTAAATTAATTAGTTAAAATAAGGTTGTGTTTCTCAATTATTTTTCTCAGATTTATCAATGCGTACCGCATTCGTCCCAAAGCCGTATTAATACTGACCCCGGTAGATTCTGATATTTCCTTGAAACTCATATCCTTATAGATCCGCATGGTCAAAACTTCCAATTGATCTTCGGGCAATTCCTTGATCAATTCCTGCACATCACATTCAATTTGATCCTTTATAAGCTGTGTTTCAATATTTAAATCGCCATCGCTTAATACAGAAAAAATATCGAAGTCGCCATTGGTCTCAAACTTAGGCATACGCTTGTTTTTTCTGAAATGATCAATAACCAGATTGTGCGCGATTCGCATCACCCAAGGCAAAAATTTGCCTTCTTCGTTATATTTACCCCTTTTTAGGGTATTTATAACCTTGATAAAGGTATCCTGAAAGACATCTTCTGCAACATCTTTATCAAAAACTTTTGAATAAATAAAACTGTAAATCCTGTGTTGGTGCCTTGTGATTAAAACTGAAAGTGATTTTTCACTTCCCAGAAGATATGCGCTTACCAAAGAAGCGTCAGTTTCCTGTGCATTTTCCATATTAGTTACTTTATTTTCAGGTATTTAGAAAATACCCGGTGGTTAGTTTAATAGCTAAAAAGTAACTTTATGCAATAGGCAATAGATTTTTGGTTAGTTCGTTGGTCAAATATAACAACATATTTTTAACTTAAACAAAACTTAGGATAAATTTTTAACAACTTTTCCTGAATTCGTCTGCTTTTTACACTGATGGTTATTGATTACCTTTGCATTCTGTTTTTAAAATAATGACATGGCTGTAGATCTTTCAAGTATAAATCCAAAGGAAAATATAATTATTAAAGGTGCAAAACTTCATAATTTAAAAAATATTGATGTTGTAATTCCGCGGAATAAATTGGTGGTTATCACCGGGCTTTCCGGCTCAGGAAAATCAAGTTTGGCTTTTGATACGCTTTATGCCGAAGGTCAACGCCGATACGTAGAGAGTCTATCTTCCTATGCCCGGCAGTTTTTAGGTCGTTTAAACAAACCTAAAGTTGATTATATAAAAGGAATTTCCCCGGCGATTGCCATTGAACAAAAAGTGAATTCCACCAATCCCCGTTCCACCGTTGGAACTTCCACTGAAATTTATGATTACCTTAAATTGCTTTTTGCCAGAATTGGAAAAACCTACTCCCCTGTTTCGGGAAATGAAGTTAAAAAGGATACCGTAAGCGATGTGATGGCTTATGTCAAAACTTTTGCTGATGGGGAAAAACTCCTGTTACTCGCTCCCGTTTATATTGAAGAAGGCCGCAATCTGGAAGAAAAGCTGAAAGTTTTGTTGCAACAGGGATATAGCAGGATCAAGGTAAAAAATAAGGTGGTGAGAATAGATGAAACCGATCTCGCCAAATTGAAGCCGAAGGACGTTTCCCTGGTCGTGGACCGGATAGTGACGAAGGATGATGAAGATTTTTACAATCGATTGGCCGATGCTGTCCAAACTGCATTTTTTGAAGGAAAAGGGGAATTGTATATAGAAAGTCTTTCAGATAATAAATTGAGGCAATTCAGCAATAAATTTGAACTGGACAACATCACTTTCTTAGAGCCCAACGTGCATCTTTTCAGCTTTAACAATCCTTATGGGGCCTGTCCCAAATGTGAAGGATATGGAGATGTAATTGGGATCGACCAGGATTTGGTAATTCCAAATACCGGACTTTCTGTTTATGAAAATGCCATTTTTCCCTGGCGCGGCGACAGTATGAGCTGGTACCGCGATCAATTGGTCAACAATTCCCATAATTTCGATTTTCCTATTCACAAACCTTATTTTGAACTTACCGAAGCTCAAAAGGAATTGATCTGGACCGGAAACGAATATTTTGAAGGTCTGAACCAGTTCTTTGCCTTTCTGGAATCAAAAGCTTATAAAATCCAAAACCGGGTCATGCTTTCCCGATATCGAGGGAAAACAAAATGTTCCCTGTGTAAAGGAAAACGCCTACGGCCTGAAGCCAATTATATTAAAATTGGCGGGGCCACTATTACCGATTTGGTAGAAAAACCATTGGATAAGATCCGTCCTTTTTTTAAAGAATTAAAGTTAAATGAATACGATGCGCAAATCGCAAAACGTTTGTTGACCGAAATAAACAATAGATTGAAGTTTCTGTCTAATGTTGGCCTGGATTATCTCACCCTGAACAGGAAATCCAACTCCTTATCCGGTGGGGAATCCCAGCGGATTAATTTGGCAACTTCTCTTGGAAGCAGTTTAGTGGGCTCTATGTATATCCTGGACGAGCCATCTATTGGCTTGCACCCAAGAGATACCAAAAATCTCATCGAAGTATTAAAAAACCTGCGGGATTTGGGGAATACCGTAATTGTAGTAGAACACGATGAAGATATCATGAAAGCTGCCGATGAAATCATTGATATTGGGCCAGAAGCCGGGATTCACGGTGGAGAAGTTGTCGCTGTTGGAAACTTTGAACAAATCCTGAAATCCAATTCTTTAACGGCGAAATATCTGAATAATACTATGCGCATTGAAATCCCCAAAAAGCGCAGGGTTTCAAACCAGTATGTACAAATCTTCGGCGCGAGGGAAAACAACCTTAAAAATATAGACGTGAGATTTCCGCTGGGAGTTTTTACTGCTGTTACCGGGGTTTCGGGAAGTGGAAAAAGTACGCTGGTCAAAAAAATATTGTATCCGGCACTATTAAAAGAAATTGGTGGCTATGGGGAAAAAGCGGGACAGTTTTCCAGGTTGGAAGGGAATTTCAAGAATACTGCCTCCCTGGAATTTGTAGATCAAAATCCTATTGGCCGTTCTTCAAGATCCAATCCCGTGACTTATATCAAGGCTTACGACGATATAAGAAATCTATATGCTAATCAAAAATTGTCTGATATTCGCGGGTACAAGCCAAAACATTTCTCATTTAACGTTGATGGAGGAAGATGTGAAACCTGTAAAGGAGAAGGCGAAGTGACCATCGAGATGCAGTTTATGGCAGATGTGCATCTGGAATGTGAAACATGTAACGGTAAACGCTTTAAAAAAGAGGTGCTGGAAGTTAAGTTTGCCGAAAAAAACATAGATGATATCCTCAAAATGACAATTGACGAGGCTATTGATTTTTTTAAGGAAAATGAAGAGAAAAAGATTACAAACAAACTGAAACCATTGCAGGATGTTGGATTAGGTTATGTGCAGCTGGGACAAAGTTCTTCCACCCTATCAGGCGGGGAAGCGCAACGTATAAAACTGGCGTCTTTCCTGGTAAAGGGAATCACAAAAGACAAGGTTTTATTCATTTTTGACGAACCAACCACCGGACTTCATTTTCACGATATTCAAAAATTGTTGAAATCATTTAATGCTTTAATTGAAAAAGGACATTCGGTAATTGTTATAGAACACAATATGGAACTGGTAAAATGCGCCGATTATATTATCGATCTTGGACTTGAAGGCGGTGAAACCGGAGGTTATTTAATAGCCGAAGGAACCCCTGAGGAAGTCGCGAAAAACAAGAAGTCCTATACAGCACCGTTTTTGAAGGAAAAATTGCAGTAATAAATCACTTGAAACAATCATATTTCAATAAGTAAGGTTAAGTTCTTATAAATTAAAGGATTTTTCTCAATTTTCTGATTTCATTCATTTTGAACAATTCGGCAATTATTTAAAAAGGTTCTGTTTTGGAAGATTGCGGAAAGTAAAAATGATTTTTTTTAGTGCAACTTTGAGTCTTAGAGACTTAGTGGCATCATACATTATATACATTGTCTTTATTGCCACAAAGACACAAAAGCACAAAGGTTCACTAAGATTAATTTACTTTTCTTGAGATTCCTATAAACTATGAGAAAAGGTTTTGTTCTTACTTTTTAACATGAAAAAGGTCTCTACAATTTTCTAAAACATAGTCTAAAAAAACATTAATCCGGATTGAAAATAGATATAGAATATCTATCTATCCAAATAAAACATCAATTCCGAAAACATCATTATTCGATTAAAGTTAATTCCAAGTTGATATTTCAAATTTTACCTCACAAAGGAATTTAATTCAGGTTTGGCACGTACTTTGCACCTGCATTGAAGTGCTTAACTTACTTAAATCAATTCAGTTAAGTACAATAAAACACCCCTCATGAAAAACCTGATATACATAGTTGTCTTGTTCTTTATTGGATGGTCTGCATCAGCAAATTCAGATAAAACACCCAACTTCTCCGCTTATAATTATGGTGAATCTTTTATTTTTGTAGAAGGAGATGTTGAATTTGCGGTTTATCCAAATGGAGAATTCGATTTTTATTATAATCCCCAATTTGCCGGACATTCCGGTGGTTATATCAGTTCCCCAAGAGTAAACATCAGCTATAATGCGGGATATAACTATGATCTCTATATTCAATATGATGATTACGGGGCCGTTATTCAAATAGAGAATGTTCCTGTTTATTACGATTATTACGGAAGGATAATCCAGGCCGGGAATGTCTATTTAAATTATAACAGTCGTGGTAACATTGTGAGAGTGGGCAATATGCACGTTCGATACAACAGATTCAATCAACCTATTCGATACATTGGTTCTATAAATCAATATAATTCACATTATGTTTACCAACCATGGCACCAATATTATATGAGGCCTCACCAGGATTACCGTGTAGTGTATTACCGACCTTACAGAGCGTATTATGAGCCTTCCAGGATCAATTATGTACAATACGTTACCTACTATGAAAACAATACCAATTATATAAATAAAAACAATTTTTACCGTCCAGGCCAGCAAGATGTAGCTTACAACCAAGGCAGGAGAACAACATCTGCAAGAGATCTTGAAACTAATTTACGATCTTCTCAAAATGTAACAAGAAATTCGAGTTCCACTTCTGAAGCTGAAAATACTTCAGTTCGCAGCAACACTTCGGTAAAAAGAAGGACTGAAAACAATTATCGCGCAAACAGAGTTAGTTCTGAAAAAGAACTTTCGAATATTGAAAATCATCGCACTGCTGTAAATGCCCAAAGAGGAAGAACAACAGAAGCTATAAGGGAAAAAAATGTTCCTTCTGAAGTTCAGAATGAAACCAGGAGAAGTACTGCAACAACCTCTACTCCAACTAATTATTCTGAACAGGCAAGAAGTACAGAACGTGCCAGAAGCACAGCAAATCAGGCAAGAGTTGAACATAGGCAGAAACCGGTGAGTCGCGCTTCGGTTCCGGAAAGGAGCACAAGGGTACAACGCACTCAAAACACCTCCAATGAGTCTAATATTAGAACTCATAGTACTCCTTCAAGAACCAATGCCACCAGGGCCAATTCCCGTTCCACTAACAGCGAAGGAAGAAGATCCAGAGCAAGAGAAGGAAAATAAAAAATTAAATTTTGGTTGGTTAGTTGGGAAATCCCCGAGGATAAGTTTGAAAAAACGCCTTGGGGATTTTCTTTTTATTTCAGCCTATTTCCCCTTATTCAGATATTTTGAAACCTGCATATTGATATCTTCAGAAAAATTAAATTTTAGGGCCACAGAAATATATACAACCGATACCAATATTGATTTCAAACCAATATTGACAAGAGGATGAAATGGAAAATTCCAGAAATAAAACCCGGCTGTCATCACCGCTGAAAACAACAAAATATAAACAGTTTTTAGAGAAAATGGATGCATTTTGAATTTACTTAAAACGATAAATATCTTGGAGGTATTATAGATCGCAAAAGCTAAAAAGGTGGCAACCGCAGCTCCCATTATCCCAAATTCAGGAATAAGCAGAATATTAAACACAAAAGCCAGGATCGCCAAAACCACTCCAATGATCAAAACCAATCTGTAATAATCGGAATTAAACAGGATACTGTTGTTGTTTCCAAGCATATTATCATACAACTTCACAAGGGAGATCAATAGCACAATTGAAGTGCTTATCTGATATTCTTCCGGAATAAGTGCATATAACTGATTCAGATTTACAATTATCAAAATAAAAATAATGGCACTTACCACCAAAAGGCTCAGGGAACTGCGTTTATAAAGATCAGACAAAGCTTCCTTGTCGTTTGAATTGAGCAAATTGGCTGTAAGCGGATGCATTATTTGGTGCATCGCCTTTTGAGGCACGGAGATTACCGTTGCTATATAAACCGCAATACCATAAACCGCAACATTTTCTATGGGCAAATAATGTTCGATCATCACTTTATCCAAATCCAATAAGATCATCGCAACAGAGCCCGCAATTAAAATAAGAACCGAATATTTTAAAATAGAACTCAGGTTTTCCGGCAATGCAAAACTGAATTTAGGCTTGTAAAGCGAAAAGGCATAAACCTGCATTGCAATTGCCCTGAAGATAAAAACCAGTGCCATCGCGTAAATAAACTGTTCGACACTCAGCCAGGAAAAATAAACGCCAAAAAGCAGCAGTGTAATACAAATCCGGTGGAAAACTTCTTTCATGAAATTTCCAAAAACGCTTTGGTAATTGACCTTAGACCAGGCGAAAAACACCTCGAAATAAGCCGTAGCCAGTGCAATTACGAATATCAGCCAAACATAAGGCTGAACAAGTTGATTCCCCTCTTCAAAATAATCCAGGAGGAAACCGTAACTAAAAAAACCAATTAAACCCAGGATAAGTGAAACCCCGATTGGTAAAATCAAGATGAGATTTAAGAGTTTGTCCCGTTCTGGTTTTGTTTTGTAGGCTGAATAAAATTTCACCAGGGTATTGTGAACGCCAAAAGCCATAAGCGGCCAGACCAGATTTGCTGCGGAAAGCAAAAAACTCACCAGGCCGTAATATTCTTTTTCTAGAAAATAAGTAAATAGAAAGAGGGTATTGATGGCGCCTATTCCAAAGCCGAAATAGGTTGTGACCATATTTTTTAAAGATTGATTTAAAATGATCCCCATCGTTAAATTTCTTCTTTTAAAAGTTGAGCCAGTTTTCCCGTGAGGTTTTTCCGGCTGTATTTTTCAATATTTTCAGACTCCGATTTTAACTTATTTTGTTTAAACAATTCATAATACCTCATAATTTGAGCTTTTAAATTTTCAAGCTCGTCATAATTAAAACAGTTTCCGGCATTGGTTTCCTTCAAAATCCTTACTACATCCCATTCCGAAGGACCAACAGCCAAAATCGGTCTTTTGGCCGCCATATATTCAAACAGTTTTCCCGGGATAATTCCCTTGGTTTCTTCAGAATTAATTTCAATTAACAACAATATTTGCGCGCTCCGTTGAATTTTTAATGCATCACCGTGTGAAACATAACCGCAGACTTCCAGGTGATTTTTCAATCCAAATTTTTTAATTGAAAGTACCACTTCATCGCTTACCGCACCTACTAGTTTCAGTTTGAAATCCTGTGCAAAATTTTGGTTTTCGCTCACCAATTCCCCAAGTACCTGCCAGAGATTTTCAGGATCCCTGCCCGAAAGTAAGGAACCTATATGAGAAAGGGTAAAATGAGGATCCAATGTAACTTCAGATTGATTGAGAACATCATATCCATTGGTAATCACCGTAATTGGTTGGGAGGTTTTTTTCTCAAATTCAGCTTTGGTGGTAAAACTGGTGGTTATAATATGATTTGCTTCCGAAAGCACTTTTTTCTCTAATTCCAGATGCTTTTCCCTTGATCTTTTGGATAACCGCAACTTCTTGTGATAGCCTATTTGAGTCCAGGGATCCCTGAAATCGGCGATCCAATTCAAATTGTGTCTTTGTTTTAAGCCCAGGCCAATTAAATGAAGACTGTGCGGTGGTCCGGTGGTGATAACTGTGTCAATTGAATGTTTTGCAATATAATCCGACAAAAATTCAATGGAAGGTTTCACCCAAAATTTGCGGGCATCGGGTATAAAAAAATTTCCGCGGATGTACAAAAATAATTTTTGCAAAGGATTTTGTTTTTTGCTATCTGCAATTATTCCAGAACTAATTGTGGAAGTTTGCTTTTTGGAAAACAGCTTTGCCAAAAAATATGGTTCAAAAATTTTCTTTTTTAAAACGCTAATTCCTTCAGGCATTTCATTAACCAGGGATTCGTCCAAAATAGGATACTGCGGATTTTCCGGAATATAAACAATTGGCTCAATTTGAAATTCCCTTAAATATTTCACGAATTTTAACCATCGTTGTACGCCGGGTCCGCCGGCAGGAGGCCAATAATAGGTTATAATAAGTACTTTCTTCATAAGGCCTGTATCCCACGCTTTACACGTGCTAATCTTTATTTTTAAAGCTAAAGTAAATTCCGCCCAGTAGGAGTAAACCCAGAATAATTGAGCTTGTAAGGGCTATTGTACTTCCTGTTTTTACCACTTCCGGTTCAAATTTAAAAGTGATGTTGTGTTCCCCCGCAGGTACCATCTTGGCTCTTAGCGCGTAATTTGCCCGAAAATGCGGAGTTTCTTTATTATCTATGAATGACTTCCAACCATGGCCATAATACATTTCTGAAAACACCACCAGTTGATCTTTGGCAGCTGAAGTTTTATATACCAATTTATTAGGCTCATGTTCTATTAATTCAATTTGTGCTGAAGGATCAAAATCCAGAGTTGAAGAAATTTGATCTTTAAATTCAGTATTAATGACTGCCGTTGAAGCAAGATCGGATTCGCCCAAGCTCAAAATTTCTTCATTGGAATTTTCCACCCAATTAATATTCTCTACGAACCAGGCATTTCCAAATGCTTCCGGATTTTCCTGAGCCACTGAACCTTCTTCAGTAGGAATAATTATGTATTTCACATTCAGCATATTCAATACTGGCAAATTGTTTTTTGCAATATAGAAATCAAAAAGATCCTGCATTCTTTTCGGTTTTGCAGCGTGATATCCTCCAATGGAATTATGGAAATAGGATGTTCTTCCCGTATTAAAGGGACTTTCGGCCAAATCGAATACCCTGTAATGCCCCTTATCTTTCAAAATTTCAATATCGGCAGTCGTTTTTTGAAAGGGTTGGCTCATAACTCTTGATGCCACAAAATCATCAGAATTCACATATCTTCTGTCAACCCCAATTAAATCGGCTAAAATCAATAATACAAAACCCGCAATAACTAAATTTTTGCCCGCCTTTTGTTTCAGATATAGCCAGATCAAAGAAGCAGAAAGAATTACAAATACAAGGGAACGAATGGTATCGGCAGTGAAAATAGCCTTTCGGTCTTCTCTTAAAGCCCGGACGAATTCAGCACCCATTTGCTCAATATAGGCTGAATCATTTCCCCCGCTAAAACCAAACAAAGCCGATTTAAACACCAGGAATATTAATGCCAGGCCGCCGGTGATAATGCTTGCCCATTTTAAAGCCTTTAATTTTTCTTCAGGTTTCTCAAAATCCAGGAATAATCGATATAATCCAAAAATGGCCAATATGGGAACACACAATTCAATAATTATTTGAATGGAAGAAACCGCCCGGAATTTGTTATATAACGGAACATAATCTATAAAAAACTGCGTTAAAAATGCAAAATTCTTACCCCAGGAAAGCAGCAAGGATAAAATTATCCCTCCTACTATCCACCATTTGAGCCTTCCTTTGATCAGGAAAAGTGCGAAAACAAACAGGAAAATAATTGTCGCCCCAATATATGCCGGAGCACCCACAAAAGTTTGTTGTCCCCAATAAGTAGGTGCATTTTCAGCGAAATCTTTTGCCTGGACAGGGCTGGCACCCATTTTGATCAGTTGGGAATACAACTCAGAATTTTCATCCAGTTTTTCTGAACTTGATCCGCCCATAAACCGGGGAATAAACAAGTTGAAAGTTTCAACTATTCCATAGCTGTATTCGGTAATATATTCAAAATTTAAACCACCGGAAGTCTTGGGTGTTCCATCGGGATTTATGGTTAATCCGGTATCTCCACGGGTACTGAATGCTGCATATTGCTGGGTGGCCAATAAATTTGTAGCATTGATCCCAATTGCCAGGATAACGGCCAGAACCATCACGCCAAGAGCCATAAAATATTTAGGAAGTTGTTTTTTCTTAAAAGCATCTATCAGGTACACGATCCCTACAATTATTACCAAAAGCAATAAATAATAGGTCATTTGAAAATGGTTGGCGCCAATTTCTAACGCCATCGCGAGCGCGAGTAACAGAAATCCCCCAATATATTTATTTCTGAAGCAAAGCAGGATCCCGGCCAAAACCATGGGCATATATGCAATGGCGTGAGCTTTGGAATTGTGTCCTACCCCTAAAATTATGATGAGATATGTCGAAAATCCAAATGCAAGGGCACCCAAAAAAGCCAGTTTGTAATCGAGTTTGAGGACCAACAATAAGATGTAAAAACCTATAAAATAAAGAAACAGATAATCGGCAGGTCTGGGTAAAAACCTTAAAACCGAATCGATTTTTTTAATATAATTATGCGGATAATGCGCTCCTAACTGGTATGTGGGCATTCCTCCGAAGGCGGCATCGGTCCAGTAAGATTCTTCCCCGGTTTCGGCACGAAAGTCATTTTGTTGCTTTGCCATTCCGGTGTACTGAACAATATCACTTTGAAAAATTTCCTTTCCCTGTAAAACCGGACTAAAATATGCCAGGGAAATTATGATGAATCCAAAAACAACTAAAATATGTGGGAGAAACGCTTTAAAAGACCTAATCATTAATGAAGTGTTTATTAGGCCCGAAAATTAATCAATTTCTTCGTAATCGATATACTCCCCTACCTTTTTATTGGATTTCATATTGGAAGGGGACTTTTTATCAACATTTACATCGCCCTTTTTATTGGAATCCGGTTGGGATTGTTGATTGAATTGTTGCTGGAATTTATTTCCTATTTTTTTTAAGAAATATTTTAAAATTAAGGGTCCAAAAAATTTGATCATTATTTTGAAACCAAAATAAATCAACAAGATAATCAGGATCGTTTTAAGGATAGTTTCAAAAGAAGCTTCGTACATCTCTTCGGTTTTTGCAAAATTACCATTATACCAAGACAATTTCAGTATTTTAAGTCCTAAAAAATTAATAAAATCTTCTATATTTGATCCTATTAAAATATAATAAAGATGCAACAGCCAACTTTAAATTTCTTCTACTTTTTCTTATTCTTTTCCGGATGTTTTATGGCTCAGGCACAATATACTGAAACCATCAACTCCAACCGTCCCGGTAATTCCCAGGGAGCTTTCTCTGTGGGTACAGGAGTATTGCAACTGGAAGCTGGCGGATATACCGGAAATGATGAACATAGCCTGTATAAAACCAATACGGACATCTTAGGTGCTGAATATGCCTTGAGGTACGGTTTGTTTTTTGAAGCGCTTGAAGTGAGTTTAATTGGTTCTTTTCAAGGGGAAACGACCACCATTCGAATTGGTGGCAATGATGTGGATTTTAAAAGAAGCAATTTCAAGACCAATACTTTAGGGCTCAAATACATGATCTTTGATCCATTTCGGAGTATAGAGCCAGACAAGCCAAATCTTTACAGCTGGAAAGCCAACCAGCAATTCAAGTGGAAAACCCTTATCCCTGCCGTTGCATTATATGCCGGAGCAAATTTTTCATTTGGGGAAAACCCGTATTTATATGAAGGGGAAGGGGAATTTAGCCCTAATCTCGCTTTGATTACTCAGCATAATTGGAGAGGAAGCTGGGTGCTTGTCATGAATCTCATAATCGATAAAATATCGGAAGATTTCCCATCCTATTCAGGAATATTTACCCTGACACACGCCTTTACCCCAAATTTTGCAGGATTTCTGGAATACCAGGGAATCATTAGTGATATTTATGCCGATGATCTCGCCCGTACCGGGGTTGCCTATTTGTTGGGTGATGATTTGCAATTCGATATTTCCGGGCTTATTAATTTCAAAAATACTCCCTCCAGATGGCAGGTTGCTGCCGGGGTTTCGTACCGATTTGATATGCATAAAAAGGATGAATTTTTAGACGATACCTATGAGGGTGACCGTAGAAAACGACGTTCCGAAAAAAGAGAAGATGATTCTAAGCATGAGCCGGAAAACCAGAAGAAATAATTATCAGAAACAAAAAAAATCCGCACACTGCGGATTTTTTTGTTTCTGATAATATAAAATTACTCCCCTACCGAGGCGGCAACCGCTGCAGAAAGTCGTTTATAAGTTCCGTTCTCCAAGCGTTCCCTGATTGCAGAAAAGGCTGTCAGGGTTAAACTAATATCTTCAGGAACGTGTGTCGCTGTAGGTATCATTCTCAACAAAATAAGACCTTTAGGAACCACAGGATACACCACGATAGAACAGAATACTCCGTGATTCTCACGTAAATCTTTTACAAGGGCCATCGCTTCCGGTATACTTCCTTTCAGATAAACCGGAGTCACACAGCTTTGTGTAGTTCCTATATCAAAACCGCTGTCTTTTAAACCGGATTGAAGGGCATTTACATTCTCCCATAACTTTTCTTTAAGTTCCGGCATGGTGCGAAGCATATCAAGTCTTTTCAAGGCTCCAACAACCAATTGCATTTGTAAAGATTTCGCAAACATTTGGGAACGCAAATTGTATTTTAAATAGTCTATAATCTCCTTATCGGCAGCAATAAAAGCTCCCGTACTTGCCATAGCTTTGGCAAAAGTTGCAAAATAGATATCAATTTCATCCTGCACCCCTTGCTCTTCACCCGTTCCGGCACCTGTTTTACCCAGGGTTCCAAAACCATGCGCATCATCAACAAAAAGTCTGAAATTATATTTTTGTTTTAATGCGGCTATTTCTTTAAGCTTTCCTTGTTCTCCGCGCATTCCAAAAACTCCTTCGGTAATAAAAAGGATCCCACCTCCGGTTTGTTCACAGATTTTAGTGGCGCGTTGCAGGTTTTTTTCGATACTGTCCATATCGTTATGAATATAGGTAAACCGTTGGCCAAGGTGTAATCTAACCCCGTCAATAATACAAGCGTGGGCATCCATATCATAAACAATAACATCAACTTTTGAAACCAGGGCGTCTATGGTAGAAACCATTCCCTGATACCCAAAATTAAGCAAGTATGCAGATTGTTTGCGAACAAAAGAAGCCAGTTCGTCCTGTAATTTTTCGTGCATATCGGTATGCCCGCTCATCATTCTGGCGCCCATCGGATAAGCCGAGCCATATTCGGCTCCTGCCTCTGCATCTACCTTGCGAACTTCAGGATGGTTCGCCAATCCTAAATAATCGTTAATACTCCAGGTGATAACTTCCTTCCCGCGAAACTTCATTCGGTTTGAAATTGGTCCTTCCAGTTTTGGAAAAACAAAATAACCTTCGGCTTGTTCTGCCCATTTTCCTAAAGGACCCTTGTCCTTATAGATCTTATCAAATAAATCACTCATAGATTTTTTATTTACAAGCTGTAAAAGTAATAAAATACAACTCAAATTTTACAATAATCCTTTTATGTTTAAAGATAAAAGCATCCCATTAAAAGGATGCTTTTATCTGTTATATGTCAATATGTAATTTCATTTATTTTACAAATTCAATGCGTTGGGCATCTGCCTTATTTTTGGAATCAAAGAAACCTTGCGCTTCCATCCAGTCGTCGCTAAAAACCTTGCTCATATATCGGGATCCATGATCGGGAAAAATGACCACTACATTGCTGTTCTTATCAAATTCACCCTCAGCGCTTAATTGCTTAATGCCTTGCATAGCCGCCCCACTGGTGTAACCTACAAATAATCCTTCTGTTTTAGCAAGTTCCCTGGCGGTATGCGCACTTTCTTCGTCGGTAACTTTTATGAATTTATCTATTATATCAAAATCGGTAGCCGAAGGAATTAAGTTTTTACCCAATCCTTCAATTCGGTAAGGATAAATTTCTGCATCATCAAATTCCCGTGTTTCATGATATTTTTTAAGAACGGAGCCAAAAGCATCAATTCCAATAATTTTTACATCGGGGTTTTGTTCCTTTAAGTAACGCGCAGTTCCCGAAATAGTTCCTCCGGTTCCACTACAGGCGATTAAATGTGTGATTTTCCCTTCAGTTTGTTTCCATATTTCAGGACCGGTTGACAGGTAGTGAGCGTCAATATTCAACTCACTAAAATATTGGTTGATATAAACAGAACCTTTTGTCTCTTCGTGCAACTTGCGGGCAACCTGGTAATATGATCTGGGATCATCGGCTGAAACGTTTGCGGGGCAGACATAAACTTTAGCTCCCATCGTTTTTAGCATATCGATCTTATCCTTTGAAGATTTTGAACTAACCGCCAAGATACATTCGTAACCCTTTATTATACTTACCATTGCAATACTGAAACCTGTATTTCCCGAAGTGGTTTCAATAATGGTATCGCCAGGTTTTAAAAGCCCTTTGCGTTCTGCATCTTCAATAATGTATAATGCGATGCGGTCTTTAGAAGAATGTCCTGGATTAAAAGCTTCAACCTTGGCAAAAAAATTACCTTTAAAGTTTTTGGTAATAGAATTTAAATGTATCAAAGGAGTATTTCCTATTAATTGCAATACATTATCAAACACCTGAATCTCTTCTTTCATATGTAGATTTTTATTGTTTTTTATTGGTCATTACTTCTCCCGATAATTCAGGATGTAATTCGCATATCTTAAAAGTTACACACAGTATTTTAGTCATGCCCTTTGTATAGATGTGATTTTATGCAATTTCCAATTTTTTAGCTGATTAATCTAATATAGTTAAAAAAATCTTAATTATATAACCTGAGCAAATTTAAACTAAAATTTTTAATTATTCTGTAATTCCCTGTAAATCCAGTAAAAAGGCATATTCTTCAGCCACTTCTTTTAATGCTTCAAACCTCCCAGAAACCCCTCCGTGACCGGCATCCATATTTACATGGAACAGCAAAATATTATTGTCGGTTTTTAATTCTCTTAATTTTGCCACCCATTTAGCGGGTTCCCAATATTGAACCTGAGAATCATGCAAGCCGGTAGTTACCAACATATTTGGATAATCCTGGGCTTTTACATTATCATAAGGGGAGTAAGACATCATATAATCGAAATATTCCTTCTTATTCGGGTTGCCCCATTCGTCATATTCCCCCGTTGTAAGCGGGATACTTTCGTCCATCATCGTGGTTATAACATCTACAAATGGAACTGCTGCAATAACTCCTTTATAAAGTTCAGGCGCCATATTTACCACGACCCCCATCAATAATCCACCTGCAGATCCGCCCATCGCATATAAATTTTCTTTGGCGGTATAATTCTTTTCGATTAAATATTTTGAAACATCTATAAAATCGGTAAATGTATTTCTCTTTTTAAGCAATTTTCCATCTTCATACCAGCGTCTTCCATGATATTCCCCACCCCTGACATAAGCAATTACATAAATAAAACCTCTATCCAGTAAGCTCAATCTGACGGTTGAAAAATAAGGATCAATGGTAGATCCATAAGATCCATAAGCGTATTGCAGTAAGGGATTACTGCCGTCCTTTTTAATTCCCTTTCTATAAATCAAAGAAACCGGAATTTTAGTGCCATCCAATGCCTTAGCCCAAACGCGTTCTGTTACATAATTGTTTTTGTCAAAATTTCCCCCCAGCACCTCCTGTTCTTTCAAAACAGCACTTTCTTTTGTGGCCATATTGAAATCAATTACAGATGTTGGTGTATTTAAAGAGTTGTAATTGTAGCGTAATATGTCGGTATCAAAATCTGGATTTATACTTGTATAGGCAGTATAAGTCTCGTTATCAAATGGCAGGTAATAACTTTCATCATTGCCCCATTGCAGGATTTTAATTTTATTCAGGCCATTGTGCCGCTCACTTACCACCAAATATTTTTTAAATATATCAATGTCCTCCAACATATAATCTTCCCTGTGCGGAATTACTTCAATCCAGTTTTCCATCCCGGTTTTTTCAACAGGGGTTTTCATCAGTTTATAATTAGTAGCGCCATCTTTATTGGTAAGCACGTAAAAATTATCTCCAAAATGGGAAATTCCATATTCCAGCCCTCTCTGCCGGGATTGAAAAATCTTAAATTTTCCTTGTGGATTGTCGGCCGAAAGGATTTGATATTCGCTGGTAAGAGTACTGCTTGAGCCAATAATCAAAAATTTATTTGATTTGGATTTATATATATAGGTGTTAAATGTTTCATCTAATTCTTCATAAACCAACATGTCCTTACTGGGATCAGTTCCCAAAATATGTTTGTAGATTTGACTGGAACGCAAGGTTTTAATATCTTTTTTGGTGTAAAAAAGGGTTTTATTGTCATTGGCCCAGGTTGAACCACCGGTGGTTCCAATAATTTTTTCAGGAAAAACTTTTCCGGTTTCAAGATCTTTGATCTGTAAAATATAATTTCTTCTTCCCAGGTTGTCCAATCCAAAGGCCACCAATTTATTGTCACGACTCACATTCAATCCGCCAAGGCTGTAATAATCAAAGCCTTCAGCCATTTTATTAACATTAAACAGAATTTCTTCTGCAGTATCCAGGGAATCCTTTTTTCGGGAATAAATTGGGTAATCTTTCCCTGTTTGATATCTGGTTAAATACCAATATCCATTCAATTTGTAGGGAACCGATTGGTCATCTTCTTTTACACGACCTTTCATTTCTATAAAGAGCTTTTCTTGAAATGATTTTGTGTCGGCGGTTACTTTTTCGTAGTAATCGTTTTCCTTTTTCAAATGGCTTATTACCTCAGGATTTTCCTTTTCCTTCATCCAATAGTAATTATCTACTCTTACCTGGTTATGTGCAAGAAGTTCTTTTGCTATTTTTGAAGCAACCGGAGGTGTGATATCTTTTTTCAATTTTTTTGTGTTTTTAAGCGGCAGCAAAGGTAAAACTTCCCTTTAAAATAAGTCAGTCTTTTCATTTTTAAAGTAGATTTAATCTCATAAATTTAATAAATTTGTATTTACAAATTTTAAAAAAGGAAATTATGTTTGGAGATATGATGGGTATGATGAATAAGCTCAAAGAAACCAAAGAGAAGGTGGAAGCCACTAAAGAGCGCCTAAAAACAGTATTAATCGATGAACAATCGGCTGACGGTTTGTTAAAAGTTACCATTACAGCGACCCGGGATATTAAAAATATTTCTATAGCCGATGAACTTTTGGAAGATAAAGAGCAACTGGAAGATTACCTGGTTTTAACGCTGAACAAAGCAATTAAAAGGGCTTCTGACATCAATGACACTGAACTCGCAGCCGTTGCCAAGGATGGAATGCCGGATATTCCCGGTTTGGATATGTTAAAATAAATTAAAATCCGGTTGATCTATTGGTCAACCGGATTTTGATTTATTAAATAAGACAGTTTCTAGGATTCTCCCCTTGCAGGATATTCCTCATTAATAATATAATCGATGGATTTTAGAAGTTCATCAAGGTCAGGCCGCACAAAAGGCATAGATTGAATTGAAGCCGAATAAAGGGTGTTATCCTGGCTGATTAAAAACAATCCCGGCTCAAAAAACAGATCGGGTTCGTTTTTGTTAATGCCTTTAGAGATATACAAATCCCATTGACGGGCATCATCAATTGAAAACCCGTAACCTATGGTCAATTTTTCAACATCCCATTCCACCGCAGTATCTTCAGAAAAAGATTCATTATTGGCACTAATGCAGACTATATTAATCCCTTTTTCACGAAATTTATCAAATTTAGAATTCAACTCCTCAAGATATAATTTACACTCGGGAGAGTGCAACCCCCTATAAAATACCGCCAGGGTTAGGTTCTCGGGTTTTTGATCACGTAAATTCCACACCATTCCATTAACCGTATCAACAATAAGTTGTGGCACTTCTTTTCCTGGTATCACATTTTTCATATGTAGTTATTTATTATTTCGACTTCGCTCAATACAAGCGTTTTTTATTGGTCATAACTTGTCCTGATATTTCGGGATGTAATCGAGTTTCCGTTATGCACATTTATATTAATTCATTTTTTGGGAATATATCACAATTGCCCAAATCTGCTAATTTTCCCTGTATAATCTTGCGTTAAATTTTTAAAAGTTCAATTCTGAAACTGAATGTTTTTAATCACCTCCAGGAATTTTTGATGCATTTCTGCCGTATAATCCAAATGTGTAACTATACGCAATTTTCCTTGCCCCATATTGCTGATACGTATATTTTCCTGCTGAAGATTTTTCATGAATTCGACTTCATCTGAAGGATTTTCCAGATAAAAGATCACAATATTGGTTTCTACCGGTTCTACCTGCGAGATATAATCCTGATTATTTAGTTCCAAAGCAATTTCAGCAGCCCTTTTATGATCTTTGGCCAAACGCTCTATATTGTTATCCAAAGCAAAGGTCCCTGCAGCAGCCATAAATCCTATTTGACGCATCCCGCCACCCAGAACTTTTCGTACCCGAATCGCATTCTTCATGATCTTATTATCACCAATAAGCACCGATCCCATTGGAGTTCCCAGTCCTTTAGATAAACATACCGAAATAGTGTCAAATAATTTACCGTAATCCTTGGGCGATTCGTTTTTGGCCACCAATGCGTTGAATAAACGCGCACCGTCCAAATGCAAACCCAAATTATTGGAATCACAAACTTTCCTGATCTTTTTGATCTCCTCTAAATTGTAACAAGCCCCACCTCCTTTATTGGTGGTGTTTTCAAGACAAACCAAACTGGTTAACGGAGAGTGGTAAAAATCTGGCGGGTTGATATTTTCTTCAACTTGTTGGGCGGTGATCATTCCTCTAACCCCGTCTACTAATTTGCAGGAAACACCGCTGTTAAAAGAAACCCCTCCTCCTTCATAATTATAAACGTGTGCCCATTTATCGCAAATTAATTGCTCGGCCGGTTGGGTATGCAGTTTAATTGCGGCCTGATTGGTCATGCTTCCCGAAGGAAAAAACAAGGCCTGATCTTTCCCGAACATTTTGGCGAGTTTTTCCTCCAATTCGTTTACAGAGGGATCTTCTTTATATACATCATCACCAACTTTAGCCGTAGTAATAGCTTGCATCATTTCTTTGGTTGGACGCGTTACCGTATCGCTTCTTAAGTCTATTTCCTTCATATGTTTAATTTTCGGTTTTGAATCAATTCTTCTGCGCTAATCTGCGGATTTTAAATCTACGATCCCGATAGCTTTCGGGAGCGGGAAATTCTATTAAATGATATTTTTTTTGATTTTAAAAAAATCAATTGATATTATTTATTTATTTTGACCAAAGTTATCCAAAAATTGATCATTTAGCTCAATTGAATTGCTGAAGAATCGAAAAAAGCAAAAAGAGCTATAATCTCAAGGTTGTTTTAAGAATATAAAATTATTAAATTTTTGTAAAATATTTTCCCTTACTTAGGTTTAATCCTATTTTTGCGCAAAACTAGAGAATAGATGATTAATTCAGAACACATAAAAGATCTCAAAGATCGCCTGGTAGCGTTAAGGAGGTATCTTTGACGTTGATGCCAAACAAATAGAAATTTCCAATTTAGAAGAAAAAACATTTGCCCCCGATTTTTGGAGTAACGCCAAAGATGCGGAAATTATGATGCGCGATTTAAATGCTGAAAAAAAATGGGTAGATGATTATCTCAAGGGGGAAACCCTGATAGAAGATCTGGAGGTTATCTTCGAATTTTATAAGGAAAAGGAAGCCTCTGAAGAAGATGTTGAAAGCATGTATCAAAAAGCGGTCGGCCTGATTGAAGACCTGGAATTTAAAAATATGCTCTCTGAAGAAGGGGACAGTTTAAGTGCCGTGCTTCAAATCACGGCAGGAGCCGGCGGAACGGAAAGTTGCGACTGGGCAGAAATGCTTATGCGCATGTATTTGCGTTGGGCAGAAAACAGGAATTTTAAAGTAAAGGAACTCAATTATCAGGCAGGTGAAGTTGCCGGGATTAAAACGGTGACCATAGAAATTGAAGGCGATTATGCCTTTGGATGGCTCAAAAGTGAAAATGGGGTACACAGGCTGGTGCGAATTTCCCCATTTGACAGCAATGCAAAACGCCATACCTCCTTTGCCTCGGTTTATGTATATCCTTTGGTAGATGACAGTATTGAAATTGACATCAACCCGGCAGATATTTCCTGGGAAACCATGCGTTCATCGGGCGCGGGAGGGCAAAATGTGAATAAAGTTGAAACCGCGGTTCGTTTGCGCCACGCTCCTTCCGGGATTGTCGTGGAGAATTCCGAAACTCGATCTCAACTGGAAAACAAAACGAAGGCCATGCAATTGTTAAAAAGTCAGTTGTATGAAATTGAATTGCAAAAACAACTTTCCCAACGAAGAGAAATAGAAGATTCTAAATTAAAAATTGAATGGGGTTCGCAAATAAGAAATTATGTGATGCACCCATATAAACTGGTGAAAGACGTGAGAACGGCTGAAGAAACCGGAAATGTAGATGCTGTCATGGACGGTGAGATAGACAGGTTTTTAAAAGCTTATTTAATGATGATGGGACAACGGCATGAAGATTGATTAATACCTCACGTTACTTTTTAGAATTAAAATCTAGTGCCGATATAAAACAAAAAAGAATAACTATGATCGTGATTTATCATAATCCCCGTTGCACAAAATCCCGGGAAGGTTTGGAAATATTAAAAAACTCAGGGAAAGATTTCAAAATAAGGGAGTATCTTAAGGATCCACTTTCTGAAGATGAATTAACCGTGCTTTTAAAAAAACTTCAGCTTTCACCTTTACAGCTCATTCGCAAGAATGAAAGTGTTTGGAAAGATGAATTTAAAAGTTTAAATTTAAACGACCGGGATTTGATAGGAATTATGGCCAAAAATCCCAAATTAATTGAACGGCCCATTGTGGAAAACGAAAACAATGCCGTAATAGGGAGGCCGCCATCAAATATCGATTTGTTACTTAAATAATAAAATTTAGTTACCATAAAAATTACAAGGCATGAAACTTCAAAACAAAATTTTACTTTTAGGTTTGGCAGCCATATCGATTGGGGGCTTTGTGTACTCGCAGATCTTTATTCACGAAAAAAACCGAAAAGAGTTGAGGGAGGTCGCAAGGGAAATAGCTTTAAACTGGAAAGATAAATTAGGTCTTTCAGAAGAACAAACCCTTTTACTGGAAGATATCATTATTGAATTTACCATAATAAAAAACGAGATAATCCAATCATCCCAGGAAAGACAAGCTATTATTAAAAACCTGCAAAGAATCCAGGTACGCGAGTATAAAAATTTGAGGAAAATATTGAGCGAGCCCCAATTTGAGACTTATGTAGGAATAAATAAAAATATACCTACTCAGTTTACAAATTCATTATCAACCAATTAGTCCTGAATTATCCAAATCTCAAGCTATTTAACCGATTTTTAACTATTGTCAATTAAACCATTTAGGATTGCGCGGGTCTAACAAGAAAAACATTTGTTATGACCACCAAAGCGATCCTACCAATCAGCTTGCTGCTGATTTTTATTTTTTTATTGAATTCAGCCTCTTTTGCTCAATCCAGTCAATTCACAATCTCCGGAAAAGTAATTGATGACGATATGAGAATGCCTTTGGAATATTCCACAATTTCTATTACAAAACCAAATGATCCCAATTTTATTGATGGTGGGGTTACAGATGTTGATGGGAATTTTTCAATCCCGGTACCTTCGGGAACTTACAACATCAAAGTAGAATTCATCTCTTTTGAGAGTAAAAATTTTAACAATCGCCAGATAAATTCAGATCTTGATCTTGGTACTATTGAGTTGGGTTTTAGTTCTAACAGTTTGGATGAAGTTATAGTGCGGGCAGAAACTACCCAAGTAGAAGTACGTTTGGACAAAAAAATCTATAATATTGGTAAGGATCTTACCACTGCCGGAGGTACGGTTTCCGATGCTCTTAACAATGTTCCTTCGGTTTCGGTAGATCTGGATGGCGCGATTAGCCTTAGGGGAAATGCAAACGTTCGAATTCTTATCAACGGGAAACCTTCTGCCCTTGCAGGATTTGGGGGCTCCGATGTACTTGGCCAGTTGCCTGCAGATGCTATTGAACGCGTGGAGGTAATTACATCTCCTTCAGCAAGATATGATGCCGAAGGTACTGCCGGGATTTTAAACATTATCCTTAGGAAGGAAAAGACCCTTGGATTAAATGGTTCAGTAACATTGAATGCAGGTTATCCAGATAACGCAGGGATTTCTACCAATATAAATTACCGAACAGATAAATTTAATTTTTTCAACACCTCCGGATTTCGTTATTTCGATGCTCCCGGAAATGGTTTTTTTGATACACGGTATAATGAAAATAGCGGATCAGAATTTGAAAGGATCGTCGAAGACAGGGAAATAACAAGGTTAAACCGTGGATTTAACACCAACTTTGGAGTTGAGTATTACCTTACCGATGAATCCTCCCTTACGGCAAGTATATTTTTTAGAACCGGTGAAGATGAAGATCTCACCACAAATGTTACAGATAATTACCAAAACGGTTCCCAAGTTTATGGGACTACAAGGAGGGAAAATCAACTGGAGGAAGACAACAGTTTCCAATTTGCCTTAAACTACATAAATAATATTGATGATAAGGGCCAAAAACTCACCGCCGATTTTCAATATGAAAAAGACAAGGAAACCCAAACTACCCTTATAGATGAAAATGAGAATTATAATACCATAGATTATGACCGGTTTTTATTTGAAGAAAATATAAATCAAAAGGAAACCCAGGATGAGTTTTTAATCCAGGCAGATTATGTGCTTCCTTTTGGTGAGGAATCCCAATTTGAAGCAGGATACCGTGGGAATTTTCAAAATGAGATAACAGATTATGCAATAAGACAAGAATCTGAAGAAACCGGGGAATTAGTACTCAATGAAAATTTGACAAACGTTTTTGATTATACCGAAAATGTCCAGGCACTTTATACCCAATATGGAACCAAATTTGGGGACTTTTCTTTTCTTTTAGGCTTAAGGCTGGAGAATACCAATCTAAAAGGGGAAATAGATTCAGAATTAACTGAAGAAGAACTTCAGCAAGAATTTGGCTTTCCTATAGATACTAACTTTGATAATAATTATTTGGGGCTGTTCCCAACAGTGAATCTTATTTATGAAATTGCGGAGCAGGAAAATATCACCATAGGGTACAACCGAAGAATAAACAGGCCACGCGGTTGGTTTATCAATCCTTTTCCTTCCAGAAGCAGCACAAACAATGTATTCCAGGGAAATCCAAATTTACAACCCGCATTTTCCAATGCATTTGATCTTGGATATTTGAAGCGATGGGAAAAATTAACCCTAACTTCTTCTGTCTACTATCAAAATGAAAGAGATAGTTTCGAAAGGATAGAACAAAATATTGCGGGAACCAATGTCATTCGAACTATTCCTGTAAACCTTTCCAGTAATGAAAGGATTGGTGCTGAACTCGGGTTGCTCTATAACCCTGCTAAATGGCTTCGATTAAATGGTAGTTTCAATTTGTTCCAATTTAATACTGAAGGAGAATTTAATAACGTGGATTATAGCGCAAAGAATACCAGTTATTTTGCGCGTTTTAGCTCTAAAGTAAGCCTTCCTGCAGCCATAGACTGGCAAACAAATTTGTTTTACCGTGGTGCTGCAGAAGGAGTTCAGGGAACCCAGGAGGGAATTTTATCCATAGACCTTGCCCTGAGCAAAGAATTATTTAACAATAATGCCACCTTATCCTTTAATATAAGGGATTTATTAAACAGCAGAAAAAGGGAATCATTTACCTCTACCACTGCCTATGACAAGTTTAGTGAATTCCAATGGAGACAACGATCTTTTAACATTGCCTTGGTTTATAGATTCAATCAACAAAAAAGGGAACAGGATCGCAGAAATGAAAATAACGAAAACGGTGATGATGGTGATGGTGATTTTGAGGGATAAATTGAAAGTATAGCAACAAATAAAAAAGCTTGTCCAAATTGGACAAGCTTTTTTATTTAAAATTAATTCCTGTTTATAAGACAGGCTTATTTTTTGACATCATTTTTTAACTTAAATCCATGTATTACTTCAGAATCTCAAAAACGCCGTACTTAAGATTTTGCTTCTTTTTGAAGACGTTTTTTCTCTTTGCGCTCTTTTAGGTTTTCCATTATATTCCCACCAATCCAATAAGGCAGGATACCTACCAAAAAAAACATCAGCCAAAATCCTATGGTCAATATGGTAAGAAAAGCTAAAAAGCCAAGGTACTGTTCAAATGTAAACATAATTTCAGGGAATTTTTAAATACCAGCAAATATAGGAACTCTATTCCGCTTCTGCCAACAAAAATTAAAAATTCTGTTCTTCAAATAAAAACGTATAAATTTCTGGTATTTTAGACAAATTGGTTAAAAATAATTTAAAAGTTTATAGGTTTTTTAAAGATTTAAAAATCTAGAACTTGTAAATTTATAATCTAAATATTATATAATTATGGACTTCAGAATAGAGAAAGACACTATGGGAGAAGTGAAGGTTCCCTCAGATAAATTATGGGGCGCCCAAACAGAACGTTCTAAAAATAATTTTAAAATTGGACCTCCGGGCAGCATGCCCCTGGAGATCATTTACGGATTTGCATATCTTAAAAAAGCGGCTGCTTTCACCAATTGTGAGCTAGGTGTACTTCCTGTTGAAAAAAGGGATTATATAGCACAGGTTTGTGATGAAATATTGGCGAGAAAACTCGATGATCAATTTCCACTGGTCATCTGGCAAACCGGAAGCGGGACACAAAGCAATATGAACCTCAACGAGGTGATTGCAAATCGTGCGCATCAGCTTGCCGGAAAAACCATCGGAGAGGGAGAAAAAACCCTTCAACCCAACGATGATGTGAACAAATCCCAATCTTCAAACGACACTTTTCCTACCGGAATGCATATTGCTGCCTACAAAAAAATTGCAGAAGTAACTTTGCCCGGTGTAAAAAAACTTAGGAATACCCTTAAGAAAAAATCCGTGGAATTCAAGGATGTGGTTAAAATTGGCCGCACCCATTTTATGGATGCCACTCCCCTAACCCTTGGACAGGAATTTAGTGGATATGTTGCGCAGCTTGACTACGGGATCCGGGCATTGGAAAACACGCTGCCCCATCTAGGCGAATTGGCTTTGGGAGGAACCGCGGTAGGAACCGGATTGAACACACCAAAAGGTTATTCAAAAAGAGTAGCCGAGTTTATCGCCAAATTCACCATGTTGCCATTTACCTCGGCCCCAAATAAATTTGAAGCCCTTGCCGCTCATGACGCACTGGTTGAAAGCCACGGGGCTTTAAAACAACTGGCAGTTTCCCTTAATAAAATTGGGAACGATGTGAGAATGCTTTCTTCCGGTCCACGAAGCGGGATCGGAGAAATAAATATTCCTGCTAACGAACCAGGATCTTCCATTATGCCTGGAAAAGTAAATCCAACACAGGTTGAAGCATTGACCATGGTTTGTGCACAGGTAATTGGAAATGATGTTGCCATTAGTGTTGGCGGAATGCAGGGGCAATTTGAATTGAATGTGTTTAAACCGGTTATGGCCGTGAATTTCCTTCAGAGTGCACAATTGTTAGGCGATGCCTGTGCTTCCTTTGAAGAAAATTGCGCACGGGGAATTGAACCCAATCATAAACGCATCAAAGAACTTTTAGATAATTCGCTGATGTTGGTAACTGCTTTAAACACCAAAATTGGTTATTATAAATCTGCAGAAATTGCCACCACCGCACATAAAAACGGTACTACCTTGAAAGAAGAAGCCGTGAATTTGGGTTATGTATCCAAAGAAGAATTTGAAGAATGGGTAAAACCAGAAGAAATGGTGGGCAGTTTGAAATAAAATTAAATCTAAATTATAACAAAAAAATCCTGCTTGAAAAAGCAGGATTTTTTTTGTTTATAAGAAATGAAACATCTATTTCTTAATCTTTTTTGGTACGTTTTTGTAATGCTTATTATATTTCCAATAAGACAGGGCGCCCAACACTGTTACCCCAGCAATTGAATAATATATGAATGTAGGGGTAATTACTTTCTCACCACTCGCATAAGAATGTAATCCGGCGAGATAAAAGTTTACGCCAAAATAGGTCATCATAATACTTGAAAATGCAACAATAGCCATCAGGTTAAAAAACCACCTGCTTCGCAAACCGGGAACTAATCTCATGTGAATTACAAAAGCGTACACCATAATGCTTATCAAAGCCCAGGTTTCCTTTGGATCCCAACCCCAGTAGCGGCCCCAACTTTCATTAGCCCATTGACCTCCCAAGAAGTTTCCTATGGTAAGCATTACCAACCCAACAGTTAAGGCCAGTTCAGTGATAATGGTAATTTCCTTGATATTCAAATCCATTTTTACTTTGTTCTTTGCAGTTGTCATGATCATCAGCAATAATGAAACGGAACCCAGTATCATTCCCAATGTAAATGGTCCGTAACTCGCGACAATTACTGATACGTGGATCATCAACCAATAAGAATCCAAAACGGGCTGTAAATTCGCTATTGAGGGATCCATCCAGTTCCAGTGTGCGATCATTAAAAGCATGGAGGCCACAAATGCGGTGGAAGCTATGGTCAGGTAGCTTTTTCTTCCGAAGGCTAATCCAAAAAACATAGTTGCCCAGGCTACATATATCATAGATTCATAGGCATCGCTCCAGGGAGCATGTCCTGAAATATACCACCTGGCACCTAAACCCAGTGTGTGCAAAACAAACAGCAATAAAACCGAAATGGCACTTATTTTTATGAGGATGCGCAAAAATTTGCTGTCCTTAAAAATTTGCGAGATCACAAGAATTAGCATGATCACTCCGGCAAGCATATACCACAGGTACAAACTTCTGAATATATCGTACTTATTATAGGCTATTTCTGCCTGAATCTGGCGTTCTGATGGAATCACATCCGATCCAAATTTCTTCTGAAAGCCGTGGATACTTTGCAATAACTCATTAGATTGTGTATAATCCCCGGAAGTTGATGCATTGCGCAACGTATTCATATATAATGGCAATATTTGCCCGGCGTATAAAGAATCTACCCCTTTAAAACCAGCAGTAGAAACATCCTGGTAGGTAACCCATTTATTATTCTGATCTCCCGGAACAGGAAAAATACGAAGCATTTTTCCCTGTAACGCATTGAAAAGCAAATTCACCTTTTTGTCTGTTTCTATAAAATCCTTTTGAAATTGATCTGGTACGGCTGCCTGATATGCATCTTCCAAATAAGGCGTTAATTTATACCCACCGGTGCTGTCGAAAAAATCGGTCATGGCGAGGTATTTTTGATCTAAACTCACCCCGGTAATATGCCGTATGCTGTCGTTATTGGGCTTAACGTAAATTATTGGCACATTGTACCACAAAGCAGGATTTCCGGTCATGGAAACCAGGATCTGATCTGGATTTAAACCTTCATAAGAAGTTTTTTTGCTCAGCTTCCGGATCAGTTCAGAGGCGAATGTATTTGCGGGTTTCATACGGCCACCGGCATCCTGGATCACCAATTCTCCAAATTTTGCTGCATGTTCCGGGTTTATTACATTAGCATTCAAAATTGAATCGATCTCCGCTTTTTTGGAATTTTGATGATTGTGCTCCTGCTGATCAACCTGTGCAAATCCGGTTCCTGTTAACATCAGAATAGTGAGGAACGTAATTAATTTCGCTTTTTTAGCTTTCACTTCATCAAGTTTTACTTTTAATTTCCCAAAACGGCTTCCTTTATCAAACAGGATGAGCATCAATCCTAAATACAATAAGGTATATCCGATATAAGTGATCCAGGTTCCCCAATAATCGTGATTTACAGAGAGAATGGTCCCTTTTTCATCACTGTCAAAAGAAGCCTGAAAAAACCTGAATCCATCTTTATCCAAAACGTGGTTCATAAAAATTTCATAAGGCCGGGTTTCCCCATTTTCTTCAATAATTTCAACTTTACTTTTAAAGGAAGCATAACTTGGAGAAGGATTGCTTTCGGTCCCGGGATATTTCTCTGCAACAAAATCGTTGAGTTTTATTGAAAAAGGCAGTTTTTTCACTTTAGACCCATAGGCCAAATGAAAATCCAGTCCACCAACCTCAAGGTTTTTCGGTGGATTTATGATCCCTTTTCCACCTAGCATATTTATAATTTTTGATTCCCCTCCCGTTGTAACTTTTAAAGAAACTGCATTAGGTTGTCCCTGGGATTTTTCTTCGGATGGCATAATATCAAACACCCCACGTACCATAGGTTCCGGAGCTACAAATTGAGTTCCTTCCATGGTGTATAATGATCTCAGCATAAATGGTTGCAAACTATCGGCAGTGACTTCCCCCTCTAATTTATCAGACATTCGCATAAAATTCCCCTTGAAGGGTGTGGAAATTTTATAGGTTGCATCAGCTTCATTTACGGTTAAATTAATAGCTCCTTCAGTTGGAGCATTAAGCGCAAAAAGCATATTGTGAATATTGGTAACTTCTCCTTCTTTTAAATAATGTTCATGCCGGCTACCATCGCTTGCTTCAACTATTTTCAGGTAATTTTCGCCATCCTCACTCGGCACTATTCCTTCTTTGGCATTATGAATAAAATTAATCACCTCAATACTAACGGGTTGTTCATTAAAATCGGTATTGATGGAAAAGTTGTTTTCTGTTTCCGGGGCAAAAAGCACAGGTTCTTCAATCAGTCTTCTAAGCGGTTCTCCATCAATTTCTCCATCTATATAAGTGGTTATATATGTTTGGTCAGAAATAAAGGTATTGGAAACAGCGCCTTCCCTAATTGGCATTATTCCTTCATAACTAATATATCTGGTTACAAAAGCACCAATCAGAATAAGGACAAAAGAAAGGTGGATTAAAAGAGACGACCATTTTTCCCTTTTATGAAGTTTATATCTGTAAATATTTCCTGCAAAGTTTATTACAAAAAACACCATGATCCCCTCGAACCACCAGGTGTTGTAAATTAGAACTCGAGCAGTTTCAATGGTATAAAAACTTTCTATAAAAGTTCCCAATGCCATTGCAATTGCGAAGACAATGAACAAGACTGCCATAATTCGGGTAGAAAACAGGACAGACGCTATTTTATTTTGCATTTAAGACTATTTTAAAGTGGTGCAAATTTAACAAAAATTAAACATTCCCTCCTGATTTCCGGACGTCAATTCTCAGAAACAAATGTTAATTTAAACCGCATAATTTTTGGTAATTTAGCCAAATGATCAGCATCGTACTTTTTGGCACTGGAAATTTAGCCACACACTTGTTTAAAGCTTTAATAAAAGCCAAAAAATTTAAGGTGTTACAAGTCTATAACCACAAACCCGAAAGTCTTGAATGTTTTAAAGAAAAAACCAATACCACTACCAATTTGGCGGAAGTAATTCCGGCCGATATTTATTTGATCGCTCTCAAAGACGATGTAATCCAGGAACTTGCACATAAAGTGTTTTACAACAAAGCACTGGTATTACACACCTCCGGGGCAATCCCGATGAACGTTTTAAGCAGTTTTGAACGCTTTGGCGTGTTTTATCCGCTGCAAACTTTTTCCAAAAACAAGTCCGTGGATTTTAAAAATATCCCAATTTGTCTTGAGGCTAATAATGAACAGGATTTGCATCTTTTGGAACAGCTTGCGCGGGAAATTTCCGAAAAGGTGTACCGCATTTCTTCTGAACAACGGAAATCTTTGCACGTAGCCGCGGTATTTGTCAGTAATTTTGTGAATTATTTATATACTGAAGGGCAGGAAATTTGCAAGGAAAATAAAATTCCTTTTGAAATTTTACACCCATTAATTTTGGAAACAGCCTCCAAAATTATAGATCTTAATCCAAAAGAGGCACAAACAGGCCCTGCAAAACGAAATGATCTTGCAGTAATCAAATCTCATCTGGAACTTTTGAATGAAGAACAACAAAAAATATATCAACTATTAACCCAGTCAATTCAAAACCTACATGGAAAAGAATTATAAAGAATATTTAAACCATATTAACACCTTTATTTTTGATGTGGATGGTGTTTTAACCGATGGTTCAATTCAGGTGAACACGAAAGGCGAATTATTGCGTACTATGAACATCAAGGACGGTTATGCTCTAAAAATCGCCCAACAAAAAGGTTATACAATATGTATTATCTCAGGAGGAACAAATGAAGGTGTACGATCCCGTTTGAGAAATTTAGGCCTTACCAACATATTCCTGGGAATACAGGACAAAGTAGAACAACTGGATGGGTTTATGGACATTAATGACCTAAAAGCGGAAAATGTACTTTATATGGGAGATGATATCCCGGATTATCATGTGATGAAATTGGTTGGAATGCCTTGTTGCCCGCAGGATGCTGCTGCCGAGATCAAGGAAATAAGCAGGTATGTTTCGCATAAAAAAGGTGGAAAAGGTTGTGTGCGCGACGTAATTGAGCAGGTTTTAAAGGTGCAGGGAAAATGGCTAAATAACGATACTATATAATGAACTGGATTTTACTAGTCATCGCAGGACTTTTTGAGGTGGGATTTGCATTTTGCCTGGGAAAAGCTAAATTTTCTACAGGCATTACCTCTACCTACTGGTTATTTGGCTTTTTAATTTCCCTTTCCATAAGCATGCTTTTATTATATAAAGCCACCCAAGCCCTTCCTATTGGAACTGCTTATGCCGTATGGACTGGAATTGGGGCCGTGGGAACTGTGTTACTGGGAATCCTGGTTTTTAAAGAGCCTGTGTATTTCTGGAGATTATTCTTTTTAACAACACTAATTATTTCCCTGGTCGGATTAAAATTCGTCTCCAACTAATTCCTGTTTTTTTCTATGCTAATAAACTTGCTCAAATTGGTCAGATATCAAAATTTATTGCTGATCATCGCGACCCAGTACCTCATTAAATACGCCTTGTTTAAAAGCTTTGGAATTGAAATTACCCTAAGTGATTTTGGATTTTTTTTGTTATGCCTCTCCACTATTTGTATCGCCGCGGCAGGAAATATAATCAACGATGTGTATGATGTGGAAACCGATAGGATCAACAAAACCAAAAGGCAGATTGTAGGCACAAAAATATCTGTAAAAGCAGCTCAAAACGGGTATATAATCCTGAGCATACTTGGAGTTGGAATTGGATTTTACCTTTCAAATTTAATAGGAAAACCCGGATTTTCGGCAATATTTATCGTTATTTCGGCGCTTTTGTATTTATATGCCACCTATCTCAAAGGATTGCTGATTTTAGGTAATTTAATTATCAGCAGTCTGGTTGCAATGGTCATAATAATTGTGGGATTATTTGATTTATATCCGGTAATAACCCCAACCAACCAACTTACCCAATCTATTATATTTTCCATTTTACTCGATTATGCCCTATTTGCATTTTTACTAAATTTGTTACGGGAAATGATAAAAGACCAGATGGATATAAAAGGAGATTATAATACAGGCAGGAATTCCCTCCCCATAGCAATAGGAGCAGATCGTGCCAATAAGATTATTTTTCTGGTGGGATTGATCCCCGTGGTATTAGTAGTCTTTTACATCTACGATTATCTCTTTGAAAATTTATATTCGGTACTTTATGCACTATTCTTTATTGTAGGGCCGTTGCTTTATTTTCTGATCAATTTAATTACTGCAAAAACAAAAATTCAATATTCCAATTTAAGTGTACTATTAAAAGTGATAATGGTTTTCGGACTATTGTCTATTGGACTTTATCAATTCATATTAATCTAAGTTATGCTGAGAGAAAAATTAAAAAACCACCGGATAATTTTAGCTTCCGGTTCCCCTAGAAGACATCAGTTTCTGAAAGATCTGGAAATCCCTTTTATTGTGGAACACAAATCAGTAAAAGAAGTATATCCCGAACATTTAAAAGGGTCTGAAATAACCGATTTTTTATCTGTACTTAAAGCAAAATATTTTCTGAAAGAGTTAAAATCAGTCGATATTTTAATTACCAGCGACACTATTGTCTGGCATAATGGAGAAGCATTAGGGAAACCGAAAACTACTTCAGAAGCATTCAAAATGATTGAATCGCTCTCGGGAAAAACTCACGATGTAATTACTTCGGTAACTTTTACCACAAATAAGTTGCAAAAGACCGTAAACGATACCACAAAGGTTACCTTCAAAGAGTTGAACAAATATGAAATAGATTATTATATTGAAAATTGCCATCCCCTTGATAAAGCAGGCGCATACGGAATTCAGGAATGGATTGGCCTGATTGGGATCACCCGTATTGAAGGCAGTTATTTTAATGTGGTGGGATTGCCTACTCATTTAGTTTACAAAACCTTACTTGAAATAGCTTCCTAATGATCTTTTCCGGTTTTGAAAAGGCCTAATTGAAGTTCATCAAAAAACATTAAAAATCTACATATGAAACTCAGAAAAACGCTTCAGTTTATTGTCCTGATTACTTTGACCTTAACATTTGGATGTGATCAAAATTCTGCTAAATCCGAAAAACTTCCGACCAGGGAATTATCTGCTGATTTTAAAGAATATTGGTTTGCCGGGGAGGCAGAGATCACCTCGTATAAACTTGATCAATCCCGTTATGGCGAACAACGTGATGGAACTGCCGTACTCATATTTGTAACGGAAGATTTTTTGCCCGAAGCTCAAGTGAAGGCAGATGAAAAGAAAGACAGCAACATTCCTGTATTAAAGCTGAATGCAGTCAAAAAATTCAATACGGGTATTTATCCATATTCCATAATGCAAAGCACGTTTTATCCGCTTGAAGGTAATTCTCATGCGCTTAAAATTTCAGCTTCAATTCAGGAATGGTGCGGCCATGTCTACACCCAATTGAACAACAGGAAAAATTTTGAGATCACCTCGCATTCTTATTTCGATGGGGAGGCAGATCAGAATCTGAAACTGGACCAAAACTGGCTTGAAAACGAAGTTTGGACTCAGTTGCGCATAAATCCTGATAGTTTGCCAACAGGAAAATTGCAAATGATCCCTTCATTGGAATTTCTTCGAATGGCGCATATTGAGATTAAAGCTTATCCGGCTGTCGCAGAATTTTATCAGGATGATAGTTTAAGCGTTTACAAGATTCACTATCCGGAACTTCAGCGGGAACTGAAAATATATTACCATCTAATCTTTCCCTTTAATATTGAAAAATGGGAAGAAACTATCCAAAAAAACGGAGAAAGTTTCACTACAATCGCCACAAAAATGGAACGTATTAAATCGGCCTACTGGAATAAAAATTCCAATAAAGATTTACCTTTACGTGAAAATCTTAATTTAAATTAATGTACGAGATCTTTTTCAACAACAAAAATGAAATTATATATACCTCTGTAATAGTGGTATTATTGATCATTTTTCAATTCATTTTAAAAAAAGCCGCCCATAGAAAAGGGCTGCGAAGTGAAATAAGTATTACCCGCACCCGGTTGATGTTTCAATACATCAATATTTTAATAATTTTGATCGCCATCTTTTTATTGGCCTTTGCCTGGGGAACAGACCTTAAAGAATTATCACTCATATTTTCCTCCGTTTTTGCAGTACTTGGTGTAGCTTTATTTGCGGTATGGTCTATTTTAAGCAATATTACATCGGGAATCATTCTATTCTTTTCTTTCCCTTTTAAAATAGGCGACAAAATAAAAATACACGACAAAGACGCACCAATTGAAGCTATAATTGAAGATATTAAAGCGTTCCACCTACATTTAAGGTCAATTGAGGGTGAACTTATTACCTATCCCAATAATTTGCTTTTGCAGAAACCCGTTTCCTTAATTCAAAAAAATGTGTATTTAGACGAAGGCAAAGATAGTTTATAAAACATACCTATGTTTTATAAACTTGTGGATTATTTTATACCTCTCAATTAAGAAATTCCGTTTTTCCTTCGTTCCTATTTAACCGCAAAGCACGCCATGAAAGAACGCAGAGGACGCAAAGAAAAAAGTCATGATTGAAAATGAAGAAACTGGATAATATTTGAATATCGAAAAAGACTACTTGCCAGAAGTGCCGCTTGAAAGTGCAAGACTTTGCGATCTTTGCGGAAACTTTGCGCACTTTGCGGTTAAATATAGCAACTCTCTACAATTTCCTAAAACTGAACCTAAAACATTAAAGCAATATAAAATAAGGCAAACATTCCTAAAGTTTATATATTTGAGAAAATTGAAAATCATTTTTTCTCATGCGTAAAATTATATTCTTAGTTCTTTGTTTTGCCTTTCTAACCACAAAAGGGCAACCTCCCCAAAAATTAAACTCGGCGGAAATTCATCAGGCCATTAAAAAACTGAATTTCCTGGGTTCGGTTTTGTATTTAGCTGCTCATCCCGACGATGAAAACACGCGGTTAATTTCCTATTTTGCCAACCAGGTCCACGCCCGCACAGGATATTTGTCCATTACAAGAGGCGATGGTGGACAAAATTTAATAGGTCCGGAATTAAAGGAATTATTGGGGGTAATACGAACCCAGGAACTTCTTGCCGCCAGAAGAATTGACGGTGGCGTACAATTTTTTACCCGGGCAATAGATTTTGGGTATACTAAAACTCCTGAAGAAACCCTGGAAATATGGAATAAGGATGAAGTTTTGGGCGATGTAGTTTGGATACTTCGAACTTTTCAACCGGATGTCATCATCAATAGGTTCAATCACAGGACTTCAGGGGAAACTCACGGCCAACATACGGCTTCTGCATTGTTGAGCATGGAAGCATTTGATTTGGCTGCAAATCCATCTGCATTTCCGGACCAATTAAGTTTTACGGAAACATTCAAGCCAAAACGTTTGTTTTTTAATACTTCTCCCTGGTTTTACGAAAGTGAAGAAGCCTTTAAAAATGCCGATAAGTCAACCTTTTTAGAATTTGATACGGGCGTTTATTTCCCTTCCAAAGGTTTGTCCAATCCGGAAATTGCGGCCTTGAGCAGAAGCAACCACCAATCACAGGGATTTGGCAGCACCGGAAGTCGAGGCTCACAAATGGAATATTTGGAATTCCTGGAAGGCAAACCAGTTGAAAATCCTTCTAATTTATTTGACGGAATTGATACTTCCTGGAACAGGTTAAAAGGCGGTTCAGAAATAGGACGAATTTTGGCGCAGGTGGAAACAGAATATGATTTTAATGATCCTGCGGCCAGCCTTCCAAAATTAGTTGAAGCTTATCAACTAATTCAAGCTTTGGAAGAGTCTCACTGGAAACAAATTAAATCTGAAGAAATTAAAGAAATTATTGCGGCAGCCAGCGGACTTTACCTGGAAGCCATAACCGAATCCCCAACGGCGACAAAATCTCAGGAAATTGAGATAAATCTTGAGGCAATTAACAGAAGTAACCAGGAAATGACATTGGTATCTGTGGCGATGATGCCCGGAGATTCAGAAATTTTGACAAATTTGAAACTCAATAACAATTCGGATTTTAAAAAAGAATTGGACTTTGAAATCCCGAAAACTGCTGTTCACACCACACCTTACTGGTTGAAAAATCAAGGTTCCCTGGGAATGTATAAAGTTGATGATCAAAAACTGATCGGTTTACCTGAAAGTCCTGGAGAAATAAAAGTGCGATTTACAATTCGAATGAATTCTGTTGAAATTCCATTTGAAAAAAGGGTGGTTTACAAATATAATGATCCTGTAAAAGGGGAAGTTTATCAACCTTTCGAAATTATTCCACCGGTCTCGGCAAAAATTCAGGATAAGGTTTTAATTTTTGCCAATTCAAAATCCAGAATAGTTCCCGTTACAATTACCGCGAAAAAAAATGAGATTTCGGGCCAGGTAAGTTTACAATCTTCTGAAAATTGGAAAATAGATCCTAAAACTGCCAATTTCGGCATTATAGAAAAAGGAGCTTCAATTACTTTAAATTTTACGGTCACTCCTCCAAAAAATCAGGATGAAGCAATTCTGATACCTATTGTCAACGTTGACGGAACCAATTATTCAGATGAAATAGTCATAATAGATTACGATCATATTCCATTACAAAGTCTTGTTTTACCTTCACAAACAAAACTTGTTAAACTTGACATTCAGAAAAAAGGAGAAAACATAGGCTATATTGAAGGTGCGGGCGATGTTGTTCCGGAAAGTCTGGAACAAATAGGATTTTCAGTAACCAAAATTGATCCGAAATCAATTTATGCTTCCTCACTTGCCGGTTTTGATGCAATTGTACTTGGAATAAGAGCTTACAATATGGTTGATGAATTAAAATACAAACAGCCTGAGTTATTGAAATATGTGGAGAATGGCGGCACTCTGATAGCACAGTATAATGTCAATCGAGGGATTGTTGTAGATCAGCTTGCACCATTTCCATTAGAAATATCACGTGACAGGGTGACAGAGGAAAATGCTGAAGTTAGGTTCCTGTCACCTGATCATCCTATATTAAATAGCCCGAATAAGATCACTACAAAAGATTTTGAAAACTGGATGCAGGAGCGGGGGTTGTACTTTGCTGATACATGGGCTCCTGAATTTACCCCAATCTTATCTATGAACGATAAAAATGAAACGCCCAAAAACGGAAGTTTGCTAATCGCAAAATACGGCAAAGGATATTTTATCTATACAGGATTAAGCTTTTTCAGGCAATTTCCTGAAGGCGTTCCGGGAGCATTTCGTCTATTTTCTAATCTGGTTTCAATAGGTAAATAAATGGAAAAACCAATGAGATATAACTGGAAAAAATCTTACACATTTGTCCTTCTGGCCAATGCATTTTATATTTTTCTGTTCTACATTATCATGAAAATGTTCTCCTAATGCAATTATTAGACTGGATCGTTCTTGTTGGGACCTTGGCTTTTATTGTGAGCTATGGCGTTTATAAAACGCGGGGCATACACAAGGTGCAGGATTATCTTCGCGGCGGGAACCAGGCACATTGGTGGACTATCGGGATTTCGGTCATGGCCACACAGGCAAGCGCAATTACATTTCTTTCTACTCCGGGTCAGGCATATCACGATGGGATGGGTTTTGTCCAATTTTATTTTGGACTCCCAATCGCGATGGTGATCATTTGCATGGTATTTATTCCCATTTACCATCGCTTGAAAGTTTATACTGCCTACGAATATTTAGAGTCCCGTTTTGATAAAAAAACCAGAATGCTCACTGCAATGTTATTTTTAATCCAGCGCGGACTTGCAGCAGGGATTACAATTTTTGCCCCAGCCATTATTTTATCTGCTGTTTTGGGTTGGAACCTCAACATTCTTACTGTTTTAATTGGAGTTTTAGTTATTATTTATACCGTTTCCGGCGGAACCAAAGCTGTAAATGTTACCCAAAAACAGCAAATGGCGGTTATGTTTACGGGAATGTTGATCGCATTTTTACTTATAGTAAGTTACCTGCCGGAAAATATCAGTTTTACCAATGCCCTGCAAATAGCGGGAGCAAACGGAAAAATGGATATATTGGATTTTTCCTTTGACTTAAGTAACCGATACACTTTTTGGAGCGGGATTATAGGTGGGACCTTTTTGGCCCTCTCTTACTTTGGAACAGATCAAAGCCAGGTGCAAAGATATCTTACCGGAAGGTCGGTTCGGGAAATGCAGTTAGGACTCATCTTTAACGGTATTTTAAAAGTGCCGATGCAATTTTTTATCCTTCTGGTGGGTGTGATGGTTTTTGTATTTTATCAATTTAATCAGGCTCCGCTAAATTTTAATCCTTCAGCAGAAAAAGCCGTATTGTCTTCAGAATATTCCGGAGAATACCAGGAATTGATGCGAAGCAATGAACTTGTCCAGGAACAAAAACATGAAACAACCATTAGATATGGGAATAGCTTAGATCATCCTTCTTCCGAAGAAAAAAACACTTATAAAACCCGAATGCTGGAACTCAAAACCCTTGAGGACATTAACCGGGAACAAGCAAAAACCTTAATCGACGCCACCGGGAAAGATGTGGAAACCAACGATAAAGATTATGTTTTTATTCATTTTATCCTGAACAATTTACCCAGAGGTCTTATAGGTTTATTGTTGGCCGTGATCCTTTCAGCTGCTATGTCTTCCACCGCGTCTGAATTGAATGCACTTGGATCTACAACAACTATCGATCTCTATAAACGAAACCTCAAAACCAAAAGATCGGAAGAACATTATGTGAAGATCTCCAAATGGTTTACTTTAGCCTGGGGCTTGATAGCCATTGCATTGGCAAGTTTCGCGAATTTATTCGACAACCTCATCCAACTTGTCAACATCATTGGTTCCATTTTTTACGGAAATGTGCTTGGTATATTTCTGCTGGCATTTTTCATAAAATACGTGCAAAGCAACGCTGTTTTTATCGCGGCCGTTATCACTCAAATTCTGGTGATCCTGGCTTATTCTTTTGAACTTATGGAATATTTATGGCTCAATCTTTTAGGTTGTTTCCTGGTTATGATCATCGCAATATTTCTTCAGACTCTTATTTATTCTCCTAAAAAAGTAATTTCTAATGAAAAATAAAACATTTAAATGGGGCATAATTGGCCCCGGAAAAATAGCCCATAAATTTGCCAAAGGTTTAGCTGATGTGCCGGGAGCCGAATTATATGCTGTTGCAAGCCGGTCTTTACCCAAAGCCGAAGAATTTGCGAAAGAATTTAATGCAGCGAAATCTTATGGCAGTTATGAAGATTTGGTAAATGATCCCGAAGTAGATATAGTTTATATTGCCACTCCACATGTTTTTCATTGCGAGCATACACTTCTTTGCTTAAAACACAAAAAAGCCGTTCTCTGCGAAAAACCCTTTGCGATGAATAAGCAGCAGGTAAATGAAATGATCCAAACTGCCAAAAAGGAAAATGTCTTTTTAATGGAAGCGCTCTGGACCTATTTTTTGCCACATTATCAATATGTACTGGAATTGGTTAAATCTGAAAAATTCGGAAAAATAACCAGTTTAGAAGCCGATTTTGGATTTGAGGCGCCTTTCCTTCCGGAAAAGCGGCTTTTCAATAAAGAATTGGGCGGCGGCAGTTTGCTGGATATTGGGATCTACCCGGTTTTTGCAGCCCTCACTTTATTGGGAAAACCTGAAACAATTTCCGCCAAAGCTGAATTTGGCGAAACCGGAGTCGATGAATGTTGTAAAATCGATTTTAATTACCAAAATGGAGTTCAGGCAAAATTGTTCAGTACCATCAAAAAAACGACGCCAACCGTTGCCACCATTACTTTTGAGGATGCTACGGTAACTATCAACAGGCGATTTCACGAGCCGGCTTCAGTAACTATTCTGCATAATAATCAAGAGGAAACAATTTCATTTGATGTCCATACCAACGGCTATAATTTTGAAGCTGAACACGTGCAACAAATGCTCTCTAAAAACAGAACCGAAAGTGCGGTTATGAGCTTTGAAAAAAGCCAGGACCTTATTGGATTACTGGATAATATCAGGGAGGAAATAGGATTGGTTTATTGAGGTTTTTATACTCCTCAATGGAAACTAAATTTCCTCCAATTATATGAAAAAATAAAAGGCACCTTGAAATACAAGATGCCTTTTATTTTCTAACTTTTCTACTTTCAACTTTCAACTATCACTTTCAAAACTTTGAACTTTGAACTTTGAACTTTTCAATTCTCTCCCCATTCTTTCAGGGAATCTTTATTCATTTTTACATAGTCTGCATTTCCGGCTTTTTCTGCTGAAGCCATAGAACGATTAGCTGTGGCAATAGCTTCTTTTTTCATTCCAAGATCTGCTTCAATAAGAGATTTGCGTCGCAACATCCAGAAAGCATCATCACCCTGCATTTCAACCGCTTTATTTACCCATTCCAAAGCCTTTTTCATGTCTTTACCGGTTTCGTGGTAAAACGTGGCTGCAGAAAAATAATCCCCGGCAGAAGGGCCGTTCATCACTTTTTCAATACTTGCAAGGGCTTTGGCGTCTGTAGGAACTTCAAATGGCAATGTGACAATAGTATTTTCCCAAATAAAATTTAAAGCTGCAGAATTATTTTTTAATTCGTCGATCAAAATGGTAAAAGATTCCATTTTCATTTGCATTTGTTGTACATCAGCAGTTGCTTTTAGGGCCACTTTAGTATCATCCCATTTTTCAGGTGTTCCCCAGTTATTGGAATCGGAGTAAAACAATATTTCCCAGGAATCTTTATTTGGAATGGTATAAAGTGCATAGGTTCCTTTTTTAAGATCTTTCCCATCAATTTTTACATCGTCGCTAAAGGTGATCTTGGTGTTGGCATTGGCACCGGTGCGCCAAACTTCTCCGAAAGGCACAAGATTGCCGAAAATTTCACGATCCCTCATTCCGGGACGGGAATATTCTATGGTAACATCGGTAAGCCCAACCTTTTGTTCGACCTTAGAAAAAGGACTGGGTTGTGGGGTTAGAATTTGTGCGGAAGTTCCCATAGAAATCAAGCCTGCCCAAAAGAGAAAGAGTATATTTTTCATATTTAAATTGTGTTGGTTTATCCAAAGATACATTCAAAAATTATTCAAAAGCAATTTTTTTAAGCTGCATTTCCTGTTTTAGTTTGAATTTTAGGAAAAAAAACCTGATTTTGGTGAACTAAGAATGACTTCTCTTGCAAGCCTGCCAGGGTAAAAAAAGAACCCTGGCAGGGTGGTATCATTCCTTATAATCACGCATTTCGTCAAAGAAGGGAGTTCTTTTTTCCTCAACACATTTTGCTGCATACAAATATAGTGCTGCCGACCAAGATTGCCAATCTTGCCCTTTAGGTTTGCCATCCTGCGCCTTGATCCATTCATTAAAACCAAATTCCAACTTTTCATTATCGGCAATTTTTATGAGATGAGTTAATGCCAGGAGCTTTTCCCCTGCGAGTTTATATCTTTTGGCAGCTACTAAAGCCGCTACATAAATTCCGCAAATAAAAGGCCAAATGCCTCCATTGTGATAATCCCCGGGCTTGTTATAAATTGAATAACGTGATCTCCAGTCAATATCCTCAGGTTTGATAAAAGGGAAGAAATTAGGGGGAAGATTAACGGCCAATTCCCCGTTACTTCTCAAATTCTCACATTCTTCTTCGATCCAGGAAACCATCTTATCGGCTCTTGATGGAGATGCAATTCCGGAGAGAATAGCAAGGCTGTTACCCAAAAGGTCGAAACGTTCGCTGCTGTAAATTTTATAGGACCATAAAGCATAGTATGGCTTATTTTTTACTACAAGTCCTTCGTGCACATGCTTGTGCATCACCCCGCCGGTAATGGTAAAACGCTCCATGGCCTTGCGCATTTTGTTTGCCCTTTCGTTTTGCCCCATAATACGTAAATAGCTATAGGTAACCGAATTAACAAATAAACCATTTCCTAATACCCATTGTTCGTCACGCCAATCGGTTGTAGGTTGCTGGGCGATTAGGTAAAGATTAGTCGGACTTTGATATTCCATCCATTTCATTGCTTTTTCCACAGCTTCCTTTAGAAAGTCCGTTTCTCCGGTTAGCTTCCTGAAAATACCTGCTGCCAACAAAAACAAGGGAGTGGTATCGCTTGAACCACGATCTTCCTTATCATGTACCAATGAAGTAATATGGCCGTATTCTGTTTGATTTTGTGCCAAAGTTTCCAATACTTTCCGGATGCTATCTATTAACTTTTTATTATCAGAAACAGCAATCCCAAAAACCGAAAACATTAGATCCCTTGTATAGGGTTCGGGATATCCCCAGCCAGCGGTTCGCGGAAGTCCATGGAATGGGCCTTTTGCATTATGAAGCAGCACTTCAAGAGCTGCCCCTTTTGCTTCTTCTATCAATTTTAGATCTTCCATTTTCATAGTCATAGATTGAAATTAAATTATCCCCAATTTATCATTCACTATTTGTACAAACTTCTTTGCAACTAGCCTGTAGTCAAAATTTTCAACCACCCGTTCCCTGCCTGCTTTACCCATTTTTTCCCGCAATGCCGGATCGGTCATAAGCTCTATGAGATAATTGGCAACATCTTGCACATTAGCACGGTAATCAACGGTTCGGGGCACTTTAAATTCTATCCTGTGCATTTCTTCAAAGCCGGATTCTTTGCCAAGAATAACATGATCTACAACAATTTTCTGGCCTACTTTTGCCAGAAATGCTGTTTTCCCGTGTACAAGGGTATCCAGCATTCCCATGGCCTCCATACCAATTACCGGTTTTCCGCATGCCCCTGCTTCCACCTGGGGCATTCCAAAACCTTCAAGCCTGGAAGGTGCTGTATATATATCACAGGCACCAATGAGATAGGGAACAAAATTACGAGAGACCGTATTCGTGGCATAAATGACTTTTTTATCAATTCCCAATCGTTTTGCTAGTTCAAGATCTTGCTTATTTTGAATTAAGGTTCTCTCCTGTGGCCATACTTTACAAACGTATTTCCAATCCGGCACTTTATCGTTAATTAATGCAAGTGCCTGCATTACTTCCTGTGCCCCTTTGGAAGCTGCATCGCCACCTACCGTAAGTATCATTTGCTGGTCAGGCGAAATTCCCAATGATTCCCGCACCGCCATAATTTTTGGATCGCTTTTTCTAATCGGTATAAATGAATTCGTATCGCAGCCCACGGGTAAAACCACAATATTATCGCCACTTATCCCATCACGTACATACATTTCCTTCACCCAATTGGAGGTAACAAGTATGAGCGGAAGATTGTTTAATACATCCTGATAATTGGCAATAAAACCATCTGCTACCAGCCAGGGTACCGGTTGCACACCAAATTTTTGCGGATGAAGCACCAATTCTGGGCTGTGGCCCCAATAACCAACACCTACAACTACATCTGGCTTAAACCAACGGTAATACCATTCTTTCTCCTGTGCCGATTCAAAATTAGCAGCATGGGCATCAACTCCCATTTCAAGAAGCCCCCGGTAAAGTAGATCTCCCTGGGTTGCAAGCCCTCCCGGTGATGGTGGGTAATCATATAATACCAATACTTTCATCTGTTTATTTTATTGTTTTTTATCGGTCATATGTAACATCCATATAAACATCTTCCTGTGTGAGAAAGTTTATTCTCATGGATGTTTCATATTGCAATTTCCTTTTTGTTTAGCCACTTTTTTGCTGAATCTGGATCAGTGAATTTCCAAAATGCTTCAGTCCTGGGAGTTGTTTGAGCTTCCCAGCTGTTTTTCCCAAAACCGTATTTTTCAGTTATTAATTCGTGTTTTTTTTGCCAGGTTTGTTTGGTCAGTTTGTTGGAAAGAGATGCGTTATCTAAAGACCTTGGAAAATATTCCTTGTTGCCATCGCTATATGCAAAGGTCCAAAGTTCGTCTGCAAAAATTTTCCCGGTATGCCAAAGGTTTATCACCGCTTTGCCTGTCTCTTCATGCCTGAAATGCCGGGTATATTCCCCCGAAGGGTCATGTGTAATTATGAGATCGTAATGTTTAGAAGGCAATAAGTCCAGTATTGTCTGCTCAACTTCTTTTCCATCCAAAGGTTTCTGTTCAGGTGCATCGTCCAAATCCCCCATAATGCCTTCTGCTGCCAGTATTTCTAATACTTTATGGAATTTAGGTGCGCGATCCGGATCGCTTCCCCTGCACAAACTGAGAATAAACCAGTTCCAGGAGCGATTATCCAGTATGGTTCCACCTGCCCATAATATCTCATCATCAGGATGAGCAACGATAATGGCAACTCTTTTTGATTCCATTGGTTTTTATTTGAACATTTAAAAATACATTGAATTTTAGGTTTAAGTTCTGATATTTATCAGGTTAAAATAAAATTTTAGGCTTTGTAATAAATTATAAACCATTGGTTTCATTTTAGAAAATTGTGGATCATCATATAAAGCTCAATTAAGAATTGCCGTTTTTGCTTCGTTCCTTTTTAAAAATGAACCAACTGGATAATTGTTGAATTTAAAATTAGAAAGGGACTTGATGTTTTACTAAATTTTTACGAATTTGAGGAGGACTTCCAATGACAATTTTTCCCTGGGTTTTTCTAATTTTATTTAATTTTTGTTTAACCTTTATTAATATTATATAAACAAAATTAGTGCTATTTTTGTGCCGAAATTAAATGAAGATGAAAATATATACTCTGCACACAACACAGAAATTGCCTATTACGGTCAATGAAGCCTGGGAATTCCTGTCCAATCCAAAAAATCTAAAAACCCTCACGCCAGATTATATGGGCTTTAATATACTTTCGGGGGCAGACAGACCGATGTTTGAGGGGCAATTAATTCAATATATAGTTACTCCAATTGCCGGGATCAAAACCAAATGGGTCACAGAGATAACACATGTTCGGGATAAAGAATATTTTGTCGATGAACAACGCTTTGGGCCTTATTCTTTATGGCATCATAAACATTTTATAAAGGAAATTGAAGGTGGGGTTGAAATGGAAGATATTGTAGATTATAAACTTCCCTTCGGAATTTTAGGCCAATTGGTTCAACCTTTTTTGGTGGCACCCAAATTAGAGGAAATTTTTACCTACCGAAAACGGAAATTAATCGAATTATTTGGGGAATATCCTGATGAGAAAATAAACCTTTTAGATTTAAAGGAAAATATGCTAACATAGAGATTAATGAAAAATACCTTAATTTTAAAGATGAAACATTCGTTACAACAAGTCAAAACATAGATGGCTGATTATTATGGTTGTTACATCCCAAATTATCGGGACAAGTAATGACCGAAAAATAAATATTCAAAATGTCATAAAAAAAATTCCCGCTCCCGAAAGCTATCGGGAGCGGGAATTTAAAAACCGCAGATTAGCCCTGAAGAATTGATTCAAAACAGAACAAAAAAATATGAAAAAAAATATAGTATTAATAGGAGGGTCACATGGAATTGGCCTTGAAAGCGCCAAAATTCTTGCTCCGGAGAACAATGTCATTATCGCTTCCCGCACTTCAGAAAATTTAGAGGGAATAAATGTAAAGCATCTGGAATTTGATGTGACCAAAGATAAAATTGAAGATTTGGATTTGCCCGAAACTATTGATGGTTTGGTTTACTTTCCCGGAAGCATTAATTTAAAACCCTTTAAAATGCTTAAACCAGAAGCATTTGAAGAAGAATTAAACCTCAATTTTATTTCCCTGGTAAAAGTGGTTCAGGGGCTGCTTCCAAGGTTAAAAAATTCGGAACAGGCAAGTTTGGTGTTTTTCAGTACGATTGCGGTAAAGGTGGGAATGCCCTTTCATACAAGCGTGGCGGCGGCAAAAGGAGCTATTGAAGGATTTTCAAAAGCACTGGCGGCAGAGTATGCACCGGGATTCCGGGTAAATGTAATCGCACCTTCTTTAACCAATACCCGGTTGGCAGAAAAATTGCTTTCCAATGATGACAAAAAGAAAAAAATGGACGAGCGTCATCCCTTAAAACGGGTAGGAAAAGCAGAAGATATTGCAAATTTGGTCAGTTTTCTGCTTTCAGATAAAAGCAGTTGGATGACCGGGCAGATCTTGGGATTGGACGGCGGATTATCAACTTTAAACATCAATTAATTAATCAATTAATGACTGAAAAAATAGCGATTTTCTGGTTTAGAAGGGATTTGAGAATTGATGACAATACAGGTTTTTTAGCAGCATTAAAAGCAGGTTTTCCCGTACTTCCCATTTTTATATTCGACACTGAAATTTTGGATAAATTGCCTGAAAATGACGCCAGGGTTACTTTTATTCACGAAAACCTTCAGAAAATGCGGATGGAATTGCAAAAAATCGGCAGTTCCATTGCAATTTACCACGGAAAACCTTCAGAAATATTTAAAAAATTGACGGAGGAATACGAGCTTCAGAATGTATTTACCAACAGGGATTATGAACCCTATGCAAAAGTGCGGGATGGCGAAATCGAAAAAATATTAACTTCTAAAAACATTGAATTTCATACTTATAAAGACCAGGTAATTTTTGAGAAGGATGAAGTTGTAAAAAAAGACAGATCTCCTTATGTGGTTTATACTCCATATATGAAATTATGGAAAGAAAAATTCAAGACAACCGGGTTGAAAATCCAGGATACACATAAGTTTTTGGACAAACTGGTCAAAAATACTGATTTGCCGAATTTGAGTTTGAAGGATATTTGCTTTGAATCTTCAGAAATAAAAGTCCCGGATTACAATGTTTCTCCAGACCTGATTCAGGATTATGAAGCAAAACGAAATTTCCCAGCAAAAGATGCCACTTCACATTTAGGTCCGCATTTGAGGTTTGGTACTGTTAGTATTCGGAAAATGACAGAAAAAGCCATTTCCGAAAAAAATGAGGTTTTTTGGCAGGAATTGATCTGGAGGGAATTTTTTATGCAGATCTTATATCATTTTCCGCAAACAATGACCGAGTCTTTTAAAAAGAAATACGACCGCATAGAATGGCGGAATGACAAAGATGAATTTGAAAAATGGAAAGCGGGAAAAACCGGGTATCCTTTGGTTGATGCGGGAATGCGTGAGTTGAACGAATCTGGGTTTATGCACAACCGGGTGCGGATGCTGGTGGGCAGTTTTTTATGCAAACATTTATTGATAGACTGGCGGTGGGGCGAAGCATATTTTGCCGAAAAATTGCTGGATTACGAAATGGCTTCCAATGTGGGAAACTGGCAGTGGATTGCAGGCAGCGGAGTTGACGCCGCACCGTATTTCAGGATCTTTAATCCCACCACCCAAATAAACGATTACGATAAAGAGCACGAATACATTAAAAAATGGGTAAAGGAATTTGGAACAGGCGATTATCCTGAAATGATGGTAGATCACAAGGAAGCCAGGGAAAGGGCGTTAAATAGATATAAGATGATAGATTTGAGATCTGAGATCTAACCTCTCATTTCTAAAATCTCACATCTAACATCTCAAATCTAATCCTTAAAAAACTTCTTTGCTTTTTCAAGATCTGCGGGAGTATCGATTCCGATTCCTCTGAAATCGGTTTCTACCATCTTGATATTTTTTCCGTATTCCAGGTAGCGGATACATTCTATTTTTTCTGTGGCTTCCAGTTGCAACATTGGCAAATTATAAAAATCCATAAGTGCCTGTTTCCTGAAGGCATAAACTCCTATATGTTTAAAATAAGTGACTCCGGTGGTTGTATCCCTGGGATATGGCAACGGAAACCGGGAAAAGTACAGCGCCAGATTATCCTTATTTGTAATTACCTTAACATTGTTTGGATTGGTAATTTCCTCACTGTCATGCATAGGCGTTTTCAATGAAGCCAGATCTATTGCTTTTTCATCATCATCTTTAAAGACTTCCAAAAGTTTGCGAAGGCTTTCCCTATCTATCAAAGGTTCATCTCCCTGCACGTTCACGACAATATCCACGTCCATATCCTCTACTGCTTCCGCAATTCGATCGCTTCCGCATTCGTGTTCTTTTTTACTTTCAATGGCTTTTCCCCCAAATTGAATTATTTCATCGTAAATAACATCGCTATCGGTCACCACGTAAACATCATCAAATAAATTGGTGTTCACCGCTGCCTCATAGGTCCTTCGGATAACGGTTTTTCCGTTGAGATCCTGCATCAACTTTCCCGGAAACCTGGTGGCTTCATATCTGGCAGGGATCATTGCAATTATTTTTAGTGGCTGATTTACGCTCATAATTTTCGAATTTAAAATTTTCAATATAAACTTCAGTGTTTTTTAATCTTCAGTAAAAAATTCATCTTTAAATCCTATAAGATATAATTTTTCCTGGGCCCTGGTCGC
>Ga0307487_1000192_pt1 | contig 49664 bp, 45 predicted proteins | sample CBIW12metaG_FD_203665 | JGI IMG/M metagenome (GOLD analysis project Ga0307487, IMG submission 203665) | Sea-ice brine microbial communities from Beaufort Sea near Barrow, Alaska, United States - CBIW 1.2 | ecosystem: Environmental > Aquatic > Marine > Coastal | place: USA: Alaska | collected... | reverse complement strand
GGAAGTAAAGGGGTGGCGGTGGGACAGGGAAAGAGGAAAGAAGGAGGGAAGAAAATACAAATACAAATACAAATACAAATACAAAAAAAGACAGAAGCAAAAAATGGAGAAGAGGAGATGCAGAAAAGGAAGAAAAATGGATACAGAGACGATGGGGTGAGGGATGAGGCGCTGGAAGGAATTCGATACGCAGGGCAGTTGACGGTCGCGGTGTGGCATGAGGGGAAGTGTCGTGGGTTGGTAGCAGAATCGTTGCCAAGAGCACGTAGGACGTCGGGGCCGGTGGAGGTTGATGATGGTGCAAGTGACAGAACGTGACGAAGCGATGGTCGCCTGGTTGGACGTGGTGCGGTTGGCCGATATGGATGCGCTTCGGTGGGCGCTGGGTGCTCACCTCGGGCTGGGCCGGCCCGTCACGTTGCGAAATGCGCAGCACTGGGCGGCGCGGATGGAATCGGTGGGGTTGGTGGGACGGTCTCGGCCCACCTTTCGGGACGGGTCGATCGTGTGGGCTACGCATCAGGCAGTGGGGAAGCAGCCACCGAAGTTGTTCCGGCAGACGACGCGGCACGAGGTCGCTGTGGCGTCGGTGTCGGCGCGGTATTTGGCGGCAGGGTTTGCGTGGCGGCGTGACCGGAAACCGGGGGGACTGCTCGATCATCAGGTTGATGGCGTTGCGCAGCGAGGTGGTGTCGTTGAGCTGGTGGAGGTCGAGCTGACGCCGAAGACGTGGCAGCGGTACAAGTTGATTTGCGAGAATCATGCTTTTCGCTTGGCGCACGATGATGTGTCCCGAATTGCGTATTTTTGTACTGCCGACGCTGACCGGGCCATCAAGCGGGAGGCTGACAAGTTCATCTTCCGCACGGAACGTCAACGTTTGGTCTCGCTTCACGCGTTTGATGTCCGCGGACGTTGGGTTGAGGCTGACGTTGGCCTGGGCCACGGAGCGGCGGAGAGCGGAGGCGCGTCCATCGCGACGGAGCTCGATGGTGCTGATATGTGGGGCAGGAATGTGCGGGCACGCTCATGAGTGGTGGCGGCTCGATGGGGTCGTCGCAGTCTGACCTGACAAGCGACACGGTCGCGCGGCTGTTCGGTGCTGCCTTTGTGGCGGTCGTCGTGCTGGTCGCTCTTCCTTTAGTGGTGCCTGTCGTGGTGAGTCGGCTGGCGGGTGACGTCGTGGCGACTAAGACGAGGTTCTGGGTGGTGTGGCGGTGGCAGTGGATTCTCAACACGGTGGGGGTTCTGCTGGTGTGCGTTCTGCTTGCCGTTGAGGTGCTTCTAACGGTTGGCGCGGTCCGCTCGGGCGCTGCCACGGAATTCCTGTCGGGGGAGCAGTGGTGGATGCAGCTGTGGCCGGCTTTGGGGCCGTGGGTGACGGCGAACTTCTTCGTGGGGGTGTTGCTGTTGCCTGTGGCGTGGTCGATGCGCCGTCGCAAGATCGCTGAGTTGGTTCGTTCTCGGCGCGTGTCGAATGTGGTCCGGCAGGAGAAGATCGAGACGGCACGGAAGCGGGCGGCCGATAGCAGCGTGGCTCACCGGATCGGCGTGAACCTGGAAAGCGAAACGGGGCGGATCGTTGGAACGACGAAGCAAGCGGTCACTGTGCCACTGCCTGTCGGGGCGGGCCTGCAGGCTTTCGGGGTGACCAGCCGGGTGACGGTTCGTACCTTGGCGGACCGGTTCTACGACATGCGACGGGTACGCGATTGGGTGGACGCCACCGGAAAATACCTTGTACTTCCGCCGACGTCGTCATCGGTGCGGGCATTGATCATCGCCGAGTCCGGAAGTGGCAAAACGGTGCTGATCAATGGCCTGGTGCTCTGCGCCCTCGAGTATGGCTGGCCCGTGTTCGTTATCGACGCCAAAGGCGACCCGGCTGACGCTGAGAATCTCGTCGCTGTCGCACAGACCTATGGGCGAACCGCGTCGACGGGCGGAGCGTGGGATTTGTTCAATGGCACGGCGGATCAGGTGACGGCGAAGCTGATGCGGCTGATGCCGGTTCCCGATGGTGCGAACCAGCACTATTTGGATGAGATCCGCGGCGTCCTACAAGCTGTGCAGGACGTGTCGCCGGTGAGAAGCGTTGAAGAGCTGCGTGAGCGTTTGTCGAACCCGGCGATGTATGTGCGGGACCAGTATGACCTGGGCATGGTGAACAAGCCCGTGGACCGTGACGGGTCGACCGCAGGCACCCGGTCATTGCAGAGCCTGCTCGTGGCCTTGCGCCCGCTGGAGCGGTGGATCGGTCAGAACGGGTGGTCCTACACTGCGCCGAAGGCAGACGTCACTGTGATCCCACTGTCACCCGTCGATGACGCGCAGGCGCGCCTGGGTGATTTGCTTCTGCTTGATCTGCGGAATTTTCTCGCCTCTCGGTTGGAGCGCCGGGACAAGTCACCCGTCGTGGTGATCGTGGATGAGTTTCCGCAACTGGTCACGGGGGCGCAGGATCCCGGTGACACGGCCGGCAGCTTGTTTGAGACGGCGCGGAGTGCCGGGGTTGGTCTCGTGCTGGCCACTCAGAGCCCTGCTGGTCTCTCCAATGATGAGATTCGTCGTCGTCGCGCGTTGACGAGCGGTGCAGCTCTGATCTTTGGTCGGTCTAAGGACCCGGAGGACATGGTGAAGTATGCCGGGACGGTGATGCGGATGGAGTCCGCGGGCCGTGCCACGGGGGAGGAGCTGGGTAGTGCCCGGGCGCAGCACACGTTTGTTATTCCGCCGCAGGACCTTCGGGAGGCCGCCGATGGCGCATTCTGGATTGTGCAGGGAGGCGCGATTGCGCCCTTCCGGGCGCTTCCTAACCGGCAGGTCGAGAGGCCGACGTCGTCGTCGATGTCTGCCGTGCCCTACAGCGCGGAGGACGAGGACTATGCCGACGACCTCGCCGCCCACGATGATGGGGCAGGTGGCGCGATCTAGCCCGGGCTCCGCCGACCTTCAGGTGAGGTCATCCACGTCGTCGATGGTCGCGACGAGTTGCGCACCGAAATCTCGGATGAGCCGGTGGCATCCGGCGCTGGAGGCACTCATCGCGAGGCCCGGGACGGCACCGCACGGCCGGCCTAGTCCCAAAGCCGTGGTGGCGACACTGAGTGCACTGGAGTCATGCTCGGCTTCGACGATTACCGTTTTTGTTCCCAGAGCTGCGAGGAGCTGTCTGCCCCGGCCGAAATGCCATGACGAGCGTCCGAGCGGAAGTTCACTGATTACCGCACCGTGCTCCGCAACGTCGGACAGCCAGCCGCTGCTCGTGGAGGGATCCGCCCAATCCTCGCCGCCGAGGAGAACGGCGATCGGAGTGCCGGCCGATGCGCATGCTGACATCAGCGCTGCGGTGTCGATTCCTTGTGAGGTCCCAGAGGCAATCACATATCCGCGTTCGGCGAGGCCTGAGGCGAGGTCGATGGTGACGTGTCGGCCGTAGCGGGTCGCGTTGCGTGTTCCGGTGAGCACGACGGTGCGTGCGCCCAGGACAGTGCTGTTGCCCCGCACCCACAGGGCGAACGGTTCACCCGAACCCAAGGAGGAAACGTAGGGGGGCCACGAGGGATGGGCGGGAGTCAGGAGCTCCCAGCCGAGTTCGTGCGCCTCAGCGATGGTGTCGGTGACTTTGGCCGCCGAGTACTCCTGGAGCATGGAAGCGCGTAGGGAGTCGACGTTGACGCCGGCGACAGTGGTCCTGGTGCCGTTCAGGGTTTCGTGGAGGGCCTGTTCTGCGCCCAGGTGTCCGATGAGCTGGCCGACGCGGGTGTCTCCTGGTGTTGCGATGGTGGCCCACGCGACGCGGGCGACGGTGTCCGGTGTCATGCGAACGTTTTCGGCGGTGCGGATGCTCTCTGTAACCGCAGCGATGTTCATGATGCTTGCTCCCTCTTCTCGACCGAATATTTTGTTTGCCTTCCGGCGAGAGAAATCGATAGCGAGCGGGAGAGCCGTAGTGCCCAGAATCTCGGGCGAAATAAGGGAGCCTGCGACCGCGTCTGAGAATCTGGGAACGAAGGCTCGGAGGGAGCTACGATGACCGGCCGGAAAGGTCAACAAATCCTCAAAGGCAGGCCGCGGAGCGGCTCCAAATATGAGCTGGTAGCGGCGTCAGCCGCTTCCACATAGTCCTTTCGGAAGGGCATCGTGGCGAGCAGGGACGTTGTGGCGAAGGAAGGTCGTTCTAGCGGCTGCTGGAATCAACTGGACGTCACCATGGCAAGCGGCGCGGCGTACGAGCGCCCACGCTTCGGGGCACTTGTTCGCCCGATAAGTCCGACGAGGATGGGGCGGATCCTGCTCGACTATTAGCGCTTGCGACGGGCCTGCCAGGTCAACAGGTCGGGAATCTCGGCATCGATTGCGGCCTCGTCGTGGCGAAGAATTCGCAACCGTTCCATCCCGGCAATGATGTCCGGGTCATCATCGTCGGGGAGTTCCTCTTCGGGCAAGTTGATGTCGTCGATCACCGTACGCGGTCCTTCCGTCAGATTCCGTACGCGAAATCTAGCGCAGTGTGACCTCGCGCGTAAGAAAGATGGCAAGACCCGACAGCGCCGGTGGCGGGAGAGCACGCTGAACTGACTCATATTTTTTACGGCTGGAGCCGGTGTGTTGGCTCCAATGTCAGAGGTGAGCATTACTCTCTAATCAAGCGAAAGTGCCGCCACTAGACAGGGAGATGTGCCGGTGAAACGGGGTGTTGATCGGACGAATGAGGGCAACCGCGAGGCTGCCCGTCACCCAGCTGACGGCTCATCGCGCCGCCAGCTCCACGACAACGCCCCAAATCTAAATCGGCTCGCCGTCCTGGTGATCGACGACAACCGATTCGAGTCCTAGAGAGGGAGATTGCTTGTGTCCGATGAAGCCCAGGCAAGCACAGTCCAGACCGCGTCACAGCACACCGCCCCGCCAGGCTCAACCGCCTTTCGCGGTGCTTCTCGCGCCGAGGGCTACGTGGAAGGACACGGCCGGGAGGACGAGGTGGCCGAAGCTGTAATATCCGACGTCCCAATGTCGGCCGAGGCAGTGAAACCACCACCCAACGGAGCGACACCAGCGGCGAGATTGATGCCCGCCGATAGAGATTCCGATCTATTCGATGTGTTCGATGTGTTCGATCCGGACCAGGACCTCGGACTTCTTGCCACGGCTCCAGCGGAGCGGCCGGCACGTCGGGGGCTGCGGGGGCTGCTGTCCCGTATGGGATTCACGATGACGCCGGGAAAAGCCGAACAGGGCGAACGCGATCTCGTGGAGACAATACGGCGCGATGAAGAGACCATCCGGCAGGCGACGTGGACGCGTGCGGTGAGCGTCCTTGTCGCTAACCCCAAGGGTGGGGTCGGGAAGACCCCCACCGCGATCATTGCCGGCGGCGTGCTCGCCGCGTCCCGCGGCGGTTCCGTCTGCATTATGGAAGTGTCCGATGACCCCGGTGCACTCGCTTTCCGGGCTGAGGGACATCCGCCGCGCGGCTTGGGCGACCTCGTCCGTGACGTAGACACGATCACGAATGCTGGCCAACTCGCCGGCTACACGGCCCCGCAAACGTCGTTCGCCTCAGTGATCGGCACGGTAGGTCGACGTCCTCGCCTTACCGGGGCTGATGTGATCGCCGTCGCTGACGTCGTCGACAAGTACTTCGGGATTCGCGTCATGGACAGCGGCAACCAACCGTCATCATCGGCCTTCCAAGCGGCTGTGGACGCAGCGGACGCGCTCGTGATTCCGGTATTCAACGCCGGTGACGCAGTCCTTGAGGCGGCCGCACTTCTTGGAGCGCTCCGATCAGCCGGTGGCCGGACGGCCGATCTCGCCGACAGCGCCATTATTCTTCGCCTCACTGACGGGCGGCCAGAAAACTCTCGCGTCGTCGAGCGCGTGGACCACATCATTGCGAACACAGGGGTGCAAAGCATCTTCACAATCCCGTACGACCCGCACATTGCCGAGCGCGGACAAATCACGCTCGCACACCTCGAGCCGGCGACTCGCCGCGCATTCACGGCGGCAGCCGCGAGCGTCGTCCGCACCCTTCAAGAGAACGTCCGATAGCCCCGCGAAAGGCGCAGCGCCATGCTCACACAAACCCTGCAGACCATCGTCCGTGCGATCGACAACCCGCTCAACGGGATACTTCCGGACTTCACCATCTTCGGCGCAGAATTCACTCAGCTGTGGCAGAAGCTCCTCGCCGGGGTCTGGGGGATTGGAATCATCCTGGCCGTCGTGTTCTTAATCATCGGCATCATCAAGATGGCCAGCGCATCCAGCGGCGGGAACCCCAACGACTACAAAGTCGCCCGCAACCAGGCGATGTGGGCCGGTATCTCACTCGGCGTCCTCGCCGCCCTAGCCATCATCGTCGGCGCCATCCTCGCAGTCTTCGGATAGGAGCACCGCGTGAACACGACAACACCTACAACCCGGCGAACGTGGCCCTGGATTATCGGGACAGCTGCCGCAGTGGGGGTGCTCATCGTGGCTGCTATCGTCTACTTCGGCACCCAGGACGGGACTGCCGCACCGACGAGCAGTCCCTCCCCGCCCACTTCCAGCAGTACGCCGCAAACGACCCCGACGGCGACTGATGTTCTGCCGACGGGGTGCCTGGGCGGCGAAAATCGCGACGCAGCAATGGTCCTGTCCGCGCAACAGAAGGCGCTTCGGAGCCCGAGCGGCGCTGTGGAAGTCGCCACAGCGTTCGTTCGCTGGCTGAACCAGTATCCGTATCCGTCAGGCGCAGACGCCGAAAAGGTCGCGACGACGGCGCTTGCCGCCGCCGCGCCCACCAAGGACCTGCGCGCGTTCTTCGCAGCCGAGCCCAACCTGTCTGGCGGACTCGTCCCGGACACGACCGAGTACTACTTGTCGACAGTTCCCGGCGTTTGGCACGTAGAATCCGCGGCAAATGACGAAGTCGTTGCGACCATTGGGACAGGGCTCGTCGTGGGTGGGGTACTGAGCCCGACCTTGAAGGGTTCGATCACGGTGACCGTTCGGTGGGAAGACGGCGAGTGGAAGTTCCTGAAATCGGTTGGAACTCGAAGCACCCAGGACCTCTACTCGATCGGCCAAGCGTTCACGAGCGGGTGTTGACGTTGCCTCGGATAGCACCGGACAACGGCGACCAAGGTGGAATCGGTGGAATCATCGGCGGCATTGGTGATGCAATAAATGGTGCGACCGGCGTCGTTTCCTACTTTTCCGACCCGTGGGGAAACACGTTCAAGACGCTGCGCGATACGGCGCAGGGGCTGAGCCGGGACATTATGCCTGCTCTGACCAGCGCCACGCTGCCTGACCTCACCGCCGAGTGGTTCATCAACGCCTACAAGATCTCATTTGCTACCGCAATCTTCGTCGCGGTGCTGCTTCTGATTCCCCAAGCCGTGCGAACGGCGCGCGGTGCCCAGGCAGGCCGGGACCTGGTCGAGTCCGTTGGGCTCTACTTTGGGACGTTTCTGCTGGGTGCAATGTTCGGGCCCGCGTTCGGCATCATATTGATCAACTTCTTCCATGCGCTAACGGACGTGTTTGTCGCAGCGGGACTCACCGGAACTGTGGATACGATCGCTGATCAGTTCGGCACGATGATCGCCCAGGCGGATCCTGTCGGGATGACCGGTGGAGTGGTGATCGCGGTCATCTTGATGGTGTGCATGATCGTGGGGCTGCTCCTGGTGCTCTTGATGCTGTTGGTGCAGCTCGTGACCTTGTACTTCACTGGAGTCCTTCTGCCGCTCGGCTTGGTGTGGATCATTGACAAGAACAAGCGCAGCTTTGGGCTCAAGATCGCCACTCTCTGGGTGGGGATCCTCGCTGCGCACCCGCTACTGTTCTTGCTCCTTGGGCTGGCATTTTCCATGACCGCCAACCAGGTTCGGGCGTTTGGAAACAACTTCGGGCTGCAATCCATGGTCTCTCTGCTCGTTGCCATTATCGGGCTGCTGATGGCTGCGCTGTCCCCGTTGTTGTTGATGAAATTCGCACCCGTGATCCCGATGGCTTTTGGCGGCACCAGCGGCCCGTCCGTCGACGTCGGCAAACACATCGGCTCGAAGAACATGTCGGACGCCAACGACCGCTACGGACCTCCTAAGGAAGTGAACCCCAAAAGAAGTGACGGGTCATCGCCGTCGAAGAACTCGTCGGGCACGCCCGACGCGCAGCCGTCGCCGTCGTCGCGGAGCATGGCGGACTACGCCGGTGCGCCGGGGCCGGCATCCGGCTCGAGCGCTGCCGCTGAGGCGGGGGCGGCTGGTGCCGCGAAGGGTGCTTCGGCCGCTGGGATGGGCGCGAAGGCCGCTGCGGGCGGAGGAGCTGCGACCGCCGAAGGTGGGATGGCGGCCGCCGGTGCGGCCGAATCAGCGACCGGAGCGGGCGCCGTCATTGGCATCCCCACAATGGTCGTCGCCGTCGGAGCAACTGTCGCGCACAAGGTGGCAGCTGTCGCGAAGAAGAGCGTCGACTTGGCCCAAACCGCCGGCGAACAAGCCACCGATTCAGCCAGTGATACATCGATAGGGGGAGGCGACCGCCGCTCATGACCGATACACATACTCGCGCTGTCGTGCGCTATCTCGGCGGAGAGAGCGGGCACCGCTCCTTCTTCGGTGGGACGCACTCGCGGGCGCGAGTTCTCTTCCTAGCCGGCTCGCTGATTTTCGGGATGGTGTTCACACCCTTGATCGGGTGGCCGGCGCTCGCTCTCGCCGCGACCAGCTGCGCCTTCACCTTCCTGGTCACTGCGAAGACACATCGCGGGTCGATCGTTGATCGGCGCCGCAAACGCTCCCGGTGGAAGAAGCGCACCCACTCGGGCACTACGACATTCGTTCCCTATGAGGTTGGCGCGTGGGACCAGCTGCAGCAAGCCCTCAACGATGTGCAAGGCGGACAGGGACGCGCGGGGCGGCGAGCGGCCGATCAGGCCCGTCGAGCCATAGTGGCGATGAGAGCGAACCCCGACGGCGCCGACGGCCTGGGCTGGTTGCAGTACGGACGAGGTGAGCCCGGAATTGCCTGGCACGCCCCCGTCGGTGAGCAGAGTTACCTGTCGGTGACGTTCGCGGTCAGTGGGCAACTGCGCGGCATCGAGTCCTCCACGGTCATGGCGCAGGCCGCGCACGGGTGGGGAGCGTTCCTGGCTTCCCGTGCGGTGCCATCTGCGCTGGTGCAGGACGTGCAGGTGACCACGCGGATACTCCCCGCCGACACGGCCCTGCAAGAGTTCTGGGTGCTCAATAACCTGGATCCAACCACGCCCCCGGCCGCGGTCGCCTCGTATGAAGAGGTGCTCCGGTTGACCGGTGCCGACGCGATGGTGCAGCGACACTTCGTGACCGTGAAATGGCCGCTGACCGCTGCGTTCTACGATGCCGCCACAAAGTACGGTGAGGACCGTGACGGGTGGCGAGGCCTGATGCTGCAGGAGATCGCTTCCACACAACGCGGTCTGGTCGAATCGAGGATGGGGCACGTTGAAGTCCTCACCGCGAGGCAGATGACAGCAGTCATCCGGCACCAGCAGAACCCGTCACGGCCGATCGACTTCGTCGCCGATGTGCACCCGGCCCGCCTCGGCGAGGCGTCCCATGATGAGTTCTCCGCTCATGTCGTTGACGGGGTTGATCCGATCAGTGGAGCGACGGTCGAGTGGTGGCACCGCACGGCCGCGATCCGAGCGGAATCGCTGGCCACAGCCGCGCGCACGCAACTGTGGGTTTTGGAGCTCCTAATCGGCAGAGACCTCCAATTCATTCGGTCCGTGTCTTTTCACCTTCACCTGGTCCCCGCAGCTGAGGCGAAAGCGACCGCCCGACAAGACCTGGTCCGCGATACCGCCGAGGCGCTCTCTCGACAGCAGGCGGGACAGCTCGATACCGGTGACACGGACGTGCACATGACCGCCGCGCGGCGCCGCGGGCAGGACCTGGTCTCCGGATCGCAACACCACGGGGCAGTGTGGATCGGATACGTGACCATCTCGGTGCGGTCCCGTGACGAGCTCGCACGCGCGTCCCGGCAGCTCGAGGAAACATGCTCGACCGGACTAGGCATTGAAACCCTCGACTGGATGGACTCCTACCAATCCGCAGCGTCAGGAACGACATGGCCGATCGGCCGGGGCCTCGTCGCCACGACACCCTCGTTCTCCGCGCGCGTTTACAACAGGTTGGCCGGCAAATCAGAGAAGGAAGCCCTCTCATGAGCACACCCGAGCAGCAGAGCACCCGATCCCGGCTATGGACACTGCCGGTGCTTCGAAACTTCGCCCCGCCCACGGACAATCCGACCGGCAAGGACGGTCAGGGAACACGCGGAGAAATAGTGCCGTGGGCGCTTCCGGGTACGCGCTTGCGCGGCGTGCCAGGCGCAGCGCGACGCGGGTTCTACGCTCCGGCCTTGCTCGGTGCTCCGACGACGACTCGACAGGCTGAGATCCTCAATACGGCCCTGATCGGACCGCCCACGGGGACCCGCGGCATCGTCAACGGTCGCGACGTCCTCTCGCGAACGACGATCTCCCATGACCCGGTCACGGCGTACAACTCCCAACCGCGGGAAGTGTCCAGCCCGAACGTCATCGTGATGGGCGACGTCGGCGCGGGGAAAAGCTCCCACACCAAGTGCAACTTCGTCCTACGGCCCTTGCTCCTGAAAGGGCGCCGCGGTGTGGTCTTCGACATCAAAGACCAAAACGGCGAAGGCGAATACTCCGATGCAGCCAGGTGCTTTGGTTTCGAGCCGATCAAGTTCACCAGCGATGGTTCTGGCACCACTCTGAATCTCCTCGATCCGGTCATCGCCCGCGGAACCGGGATTCAAGGCCAGGCACGCTTGCTGAACATCGTGACCCGACTGGCTCGCGGTGACCAGCCGCTGGACGGCTGGGAAGAAGAAGCCCTTCGCGCCGCGCTGCGCGCGACCGTCGAACAGGCTCACGGACGTGCGCCTGTTCTGGCGGACGTTCTGCCGAACCTCGGCAACATCACGGACGACGACGCCTACCGGTCCCTGTCGGTGAATGCCCGCGATGACCTCCACAAAGCCGGCCTCTCCGTCAAATGGACCCTCAACGGGCTGCTCGACGAATACGCGGGTCTCCTCGACGGGGAAACATCCGCAAGCGTTGACCTGAACGGCAAACTGACAGTGTTCGACCTCTCGCAACTGCCCGCTGACGGCCCGGCCGTGCCGGTAGTGATGGCGATTGGGAACATGTGGATGCTCGGCCGCCTCCGCCACGAACGGAACTCCGCCACTACCGTCGTCTACGAGGAAGGGTGGCACATGATCGGCGGCCCCTCGGCGCAGCTCATCAAATCCAACCAGAAGCTCTCCCGAGGGCTCGGGATCTCCAACGTCTTCGTCATGCACAAAGGCACCGACATCCCCAAAGACTCACCCGGTATGACCATCATTCAAGAAGCCCAGACCGTGATCATCTACCGGCAGTCCCGCCCCGAAGACGCCCTCTGGTGCCAGCAGACGTTCGGCCTCGCGCCCGAGACGGCACGAGCGATCGAAACACTGCGCGACGGGCACTACATCTTCAAGTACGGATCGCATCCAGAAGCGCACGTGCAGCACATCCGCTCTGCCTGGGAACAGCAGCTGACCAACACGGACGAGGGCCTCGCCGTAGGCAACGTCATCTGAGCTCATGGGCCTGGTCAAAGTGATCGCTGTCGGCGTCGCGGGCTTGCTCTTGGCCCTCGGGGGCTCGGTCGCCCTATCATCCGGCACCGGATCCGACTGCGACAACCCGACGATCAGTGCGGCCGGTGCTGTCGCGTCCCGGCCGGTGGCCGGCTACAGCGGCGACCAACTTGGCAACGCCGCCGCCATCATGAATGCCGCCACTGCGCTGGGCATGAACGCACAAGCGCAGACCCTCGGCGTGATGACTGCGATGGGGGAGTCCAGCCTGCACAACATCGACCACGGCGACAGGGCCGGCCCCGACAGTCGAGGCCTGTTCCAACAACGCAACTCTTGGGGAACACTGGCCGAGCGGATGAGTCCCGCTACCGCGGCGGGATTGTTCTTTCAACGGCTCCGTGCCCTGCCCGGGTGGGAGACCCTCGCACCCACGACCGCGGCCTCGAGGGTCCAGATCAACGCGAATCCCAACCACTACACACCGTTCTTCGCACCGGCATCCGAGGTCGTCGCCGCCCTGCTGGGCACAGCTGGCGGTGGCGCGTGCGCGGTGTCCGGCGACTCGGTCGCTCTTGCCCAGCAGCTCGTCGCCGCAGCCGACGCTGGCCAGCTTCGAGGCCTGGTTCCCGACCACATCAAAGAGATCCGCTGGATCGCACAGGGCCAAAGCATGCCCGACTGCGGCATCGACATCCGCATCCTGCAAGTGATGGTCCTCGCCCTGAACCAGTTCCACCAGGTCGGTGTCAGCGACATCAACCGCAAATGCACCGGAACCCTTCTTGGTGCAGGTACGCAGTCCTCGCACTGGATCAACGGCGGCGGACAAGCCGTCGATATCTACTCCCTCGGAGGGCTGCCTCTCACCGGGGCGGACGGTCAATCGATCAGGCTGCTCGGCCTTCTTGACCCGGTCATGCCGGCCGGGTCGCGCATCGGCCAGGAGCAATGCCGAGACGCCGCCGGGAGCGCCCTGCAACTCGTGCACTTCACCCAGATCAACGACACATGCAACCACCTGCACCTCGACGTCGCATATACCCACGATCCGGTGACCGTTGGATAGCGGTGACCCTGGACCGGCCATCGTGGTCGGGTTTGTTCGGTTGAGGATCATGCAGGCCCTCCACGTCGTCGACCAACGCGCGCACGGTGTGCCGGACTGCGGAACAACTCTGCTCGGCGCTCCCTCCGATCACTTATTTCCTCACACACTGGTCCCTCCCTCCGGTTCCGCACTCATGGTCACGACACTCCGGGCACTGCTTCTGACCACTACCGAACAGCACGATCACCAGAGCGACGCGAAAGGAGCCCCGCAATGAACGAAACAGCAGGAATCGTCGTCTACACAAAACCGAACTGCCAACCGTGCCGCATGACCAAGATCGCACTCGATAACCAGGGCATCACCTACCGCGTCATCGACCTCACCGAAACGCCAGCTGCGCTCGCCTACGTACAAGAAGACCTCGGGTACAGCTCAGCACCCATCGTGGTCATCGACGACCACAACCACTGGGCAGGCTTCCGCCCCGACCTCATCGCCAAAATTGACCGACCTGCCATCGCCTAATGCGAAACGACCCACCGGAGCGCTCGGAGGAAAAGCCGTTCAGGGAAGTGAACGCCGCCGCATGCGCGGGTTCACAATCTGGAAGAAAGCGGAGCCGCTGTGCGGCGCTGTTCGTTTGGACCTTTTTGCGTCCCTTCCGGTCGGTCATCGTAGCTCGCTCCGAGCCTTCGTGCCCAGATTCACGGACGCGGTCGCAGGCTCCCTTATTTCGCCCGAGAATCTGGGCACTACAGCTCTCCCGCTCGCTATCGATTTCTCTCGCCGGAAGGCACAAAAAAACAGTTGTTCGAGGGAGAAACCAATGACACACACGCCGGACACCCAACAACCGAATCAGTCCCGGAACCCAGAGGCAGTCGCTCCAGTACCGCCATCAACCACCGCGAAGGAGAACACCATGAAGACCACAGCTCATCAGGTCCGCGCACTGCGCATCACCCACGAGGAGGCGACCACGTGCACCATCGACACGACAGACACCGTCACTGCTCTTCAGAGGGCGATCGGCTGCAACAACTTCGATGTTGTCAGTCTCGAAGACGACATCGACCTTTTTGTCGATGACGAGGGAGCCATCAACGGATCCCCACTCAACCTCGCACTAACCATCGTCGCTCATTCGCTCGGGACACCTGCCGTCCTGTTCGGCAATGCCGTCGCCCTTCGATGCGACCCCGACACCGGCGACAGCATCAGTCTCACAGTCGCGCAGCTGCGACGCATCACCGACGCAATCGAGACGAAACCCGGCCCAGACCTGATCGCGCGACTGGCCATTAGCCTCGCTCCACTCCCCGCAGTTGTCGAATTCTTGAACAGGCTGTAACTGCCGGCGGGAGGAGCATTGGCTCCGACCCGGCTGTGCGGACACCGGGCCTGAGACCAGAAGCCGGTATCGCCTCCGTAACGACTCGACGGGGCGCTGGCGCAACCACGTGCAGCGCCCATGTGGATGAAGGAGGACCGCAAAGGGGGAGGGATGGCCGCGCATATCTCCGGCGCCTGCTCCGCTAGGCTGCGATCATGCCCGCACCAACTCTGAATGAAGCCCGTGAACTCCTCAGTGCGTTTTCTCTTGAGTGGACAGGTGCAAATTATGAGCGAGGCCAGGCGCAAGGCTTCTGGCGCGAGTTCTTCGCCTGTTTCGGTATATCCGGGCAGTCTGCAGTTCTCTATGAACACCAAGTTCGGAAGCTGGGCGGAGCCGGCGGATACATCGACTCGTTCATTCCTGGCAAGCTCATCGTCGAGGCCAAATCACGAGGACGAAGCCTCGTCGCGGCGTTCAACCAAGCAGAGGATTATGCTCTCGCTTTGCCCGAAGCTGAGCGCCCGCGCTGGGTCATCGTCTCCGACTTTGAGATCTTTCGGATCACTGATCTGAGCAAGGATGAGACAGTCGAGACAGATCTCGCGCATCTCTCTGCAAAGGCGCACCTTTTCCGTTTTCTCCTCGAAGAAGAAGCGTCCATCGTCGAGGAACGAGAAATCGACCGGAGAGCTGCCTATAAGGTGTCGAAACTGCACACCGTTCTCCTGCACGGCGGATTGCATGGCACGGCTTTAGATGTGTTCCTAACCCGCCTGCTCTTCTGCTTCTTTGCGGACGACACGGGTCTATTTCATGAGAACGGCGCGTTCAATCGTCTAGTGAAGGGTACGGCAGATAACCAGCTTGGCAACGTGTTGGGCTCTCTTTTTCAGACCTTAGACAAGGACCGTGACGAGCGACAAGAGGCACTCGACGAAGAGATCGCTCGATTCCCCCATGTAAACGGCTCGCTATTTCGCCAGCGATTGGATACTCCGGCATTCAACAGCAAGGCGGCCAAGCTTCTCCGTGAATGCTCGGTCCTTGACTGGGCCGGTATCTCGCCTGCAATCTTTGGAGCTATGTTTCAGGGGATTCTGGAAGGCGAGTACGAAGCCCCCGAGGACGCTGCGGTATCGCGCCAATCCACCCGCAGGGAAACGGGTTCCCACTACACGTCCGAGCGCAACATCCTGAAGCTCATCCGGCCCCTGTTTCTTGACGAACTCAGAGCGGAATTGGAGGCCGGCCGCATTGACCGGGACCGCCTCCACAATCTCTACGACCTACTCCCCAATCTCACTTTCCTCGACCCGGCGTGTGGCTGCGGGAGTTTTCTCGTTATCGCCTATCGGGAAATTCGCCGGCTCGAGATGGACATTCTTGATATATTGCTCACCGGTAAGGACCGTACGCAAGTTAACGTTGCCGAACAATTGCGCGTCACTGTGAGGCAATTTCACGGCATCGAGTTGGGAGAGTCTCCAGCGGAAATTGCACGTGTCGCAATGTGGATCACGGACCACCAGATGAGCCTTGAAGCCGCGGCCCGATTTGGCTCGGCCAGACGGTCCCTCCCCTTGCGAATATCTCCTACCATCAAGATCGGTAACGCGTTGCGCATAGCGTGGGAGACGGTCATCCCCGCTACGCACTGCGACTACATCATCGGCAACCCACCCTTCATTGGCAAGAAAGAGCAGAATCCTGAGCAGAAGGCCGACCTCAAGCAGCTATTTGGGACCGGGAGGACTGCGGTCGTCAAGAAGGCTGGCAATCTTGACTACGTCACCGGTTGGTTTGTGAAGGCGGCGCAGTACATCCAAGGAAGCGTTGAGAGCAAGATCGAGCTGGACCTTTGGGCGGACGATGCGACGGCGTGGGGGTCAAAGGATAACGAGCAGATACTTGATATCGATGTTGGTTGGCAGAATTGGCAGCCGACGCGAGTGGGGTTCGTTGCCACGAACAGCATCACGCAGGGTGAGCAGGTGGGTGTGTTGTGGGCATGGATGTTGGAGCAAGGTGTCCACATCCAGTACGCGCACCGAACTTTTGAGTGGCGAAATGAAGGCAAAGGTAACGCTGCCGTGCACGTCGTCATCATCGGATTTGGACTCGAGAACCTTGCCGGGAAGCAGCTTTTCGACTACCCGTCGACCAAGTCGGACCCGGTCGTTCGCACAGTCCCCACCATTAATCCGTACCTCTCCCCGGCGCCGGACGTCACGGTGGTCAACCGGAAAGCTCCTGTGTCCGCCATGGCGCCCGTCGCCAAGTACGGCAGCATGCCAATCGACGACGGACACCTGATCGTTGACGAGGATGCTCTGGCTCTACTTGCAGCAGAGGGAAACGGAAATCTGGAATTCGTTCGCCCATACGTTGGAGGCAAGCAAGTGCTTGCAGGGACGCAGCAGCACGCAATCTGGCTTACAAGTTCGCAGCTTGCCGATGCAGCCCGCAGCCCCTTCGTGCGTGGACGAATTTCTGCCACAAAGGAATACCGGAATGGACGTACGCGGGCGGCAACCGTTGCGGCTGCCGCCCGGCCATACGCTTTTGCAGAAATTCGTCAGCCGACGACGGATTTCCTAGCCGTCCCGAAAGTATCCTCAGAACGACGTGACTACCTTCCGATCGCGTTCATCAAACCTGAAGTAATCGCGAGCGGATCATTGATTGTTATCGAGGGTGCGTCGGTCGCTCAGTTTGGCGTGCTGTCGTCTGCGATGCACAACGCGTGGATGCGCGCTGTAGCCGGCCGGATGAAGTCGGATTACCAATACTCCGTTTCTCTTGTTTACAACAACTTCCCTTGGCCAACCACCGACATTTCCGCGGCCGAATCCGCCGCGCAAACAGTGTTGGATGTTCGCGCCTCGCTGCCAACATTTACGCTGGCGCAGCTCTACGACGCTGAGCTAGCACCGGCCGAGTTAACCTCAGCTCATTCGCATTTGGATGCCGCCGTGGATGCTCTCTATGGGTACAACGGGCCGAAGACTGACCTTGGACGCTCCGCCCATCTGTTCGAGCTAGTGGCAACGACTGCGGTATCGGCTGCAGAGTGAAGGCGCATGACGCTGCGCTCCACCGGTCTGGTTGCCCTTCAAAACGGCCGGTCACGACTACGCCATCGCGAATTCAGAAAACAGCGCGGTGATACCTGACCAGCGAGCAAGTCGAAAGCTTTGCTCGGGCATGTGGCAAAGACGCCGACGTCGTCATGCGCCTCGCCTACACGGGCTTACGCTGGGGCGAACTTGCGGGGCTCAAATCATCGCAGATCGATCTGGTTCGCCGGCGCATCGATGTCGTGGAAGCAGTCTCCGACCCGCGTGGGCGCGTCATCTGGGGCACACCTAAGTCCCACGAACGACGTTCCGTACCCTTCCCGGATGTTCTGACGGATGCGCTGATTGCCCGGTGCGAGGGGAAGCATCCCGATGATCTGGTTTTCATGGCGCCCGACGGGGGAGTGCTTCGCAGCGGGAATTTTCGCAGCCGCACCTTCAACCGCGCCCTGGCCGCAGTGCGGGATGGCGATCCGAGCTTTCCGAAAGTGACTCCGCACGACCTTCGGCACACGGCCGCAAGCTTGGCGGTTTCGGTGGGCGCGAAGCTAAAAGTGCCCGCGTGGCTGCCAGCCGTCCCCGCGAGGGACACCTATTCCTGAGCCTCAGACGGAATGACCGGTGGCCAAGACGTAGGACGTACCCATCTAGGGGCGGTGAGCCCCCACGGCACAATCGGTGGCACATCCCAACTTTTGGGGTCGCGAAATATGAGCTCTCCTGGTGCAGTACCGTCAAAACCATCAAAGTCTACGCGGCCGCCCGCGAATCGCGCATTGGTGAAGTCGACGGTGCCGCGGGATAGAGTTGCCTTGGCAAAGACTACGTCGGCTCCTTGGAAGTGGGAAAGTTGAAATGTCACGGTGCTACCGCTGAACCGCGCATCGTGGAAATCGACTGTGCCGCCTGAGAACCACGTACTTCCCAAGTCGATGGTGCCGCGGGTGAAACGTGACACCCAGAAACTGACGCTGCCGCCTGTGAATTCGGAGAACAGGAAACTGACGGCGCTCCCGCTGAAACTTGCACCCATGAAAGTGACATCACTACCAGCGAATTTTGCCCAGTCAAATCTGACCTCGCCGCGGGAAAACTGGGCGTTGTCAAATTTGACCGTTCCGTGACTGAAATGCGCACCGGAGAAGTCGACGACACCGCCCGCGAAGCGCGCATGGGAGAAGCTCACGGTGCCACCCGAAAATCGCGCACCGGAGAAGTCGACGACACCGCCCGCGAAGCGCGCATGGGAGAAGTCCACGGTGCCGCCGCTGAAATGCCCGCCACTGAAGTCTGTTAGCGCTCCGTTGAACACCGCACGACCGAAGTCACCGCCGTCGAACTCCGCACCTCGGAAATCGAAGCTCAAATTCGACCAAGAGCTGGAGGCATACGGTTGAAGGTGTTCTCCGATGATTCGAAGGATGGTCGAACGCACTTCCTTATCGGAGGGGCGGGTCCTATATGTTCGCGTCTCTTCAGTTTGTCCTCGCGCGTTCACCCACGTTTGCTTGTGAACGATCTCATCAACAAATGATTCTTGGGTTGCCGGGGCGTATGGCAGCCGCAGATAGGCGCAAAGGACATTTACGCATTGTTGGCTTCGGGCGAATTGTCGAGCGCCGGTCGCTGTTGGCTCATCAGCGAGGGCTACCAGGGCGTAGATCCCGGAGAACTGGACGATCGGTTCTCGGTCACCGATCTGACGCGCGGCGGTCGCGAGTCGTTCGAGGAACCGTCCCTCCTCGAGATCGCCTTGGCGACGGTAGGCGACGACCAAGGCGACGGCCGCCCCAATACCGGCCGTGATTGTGAGAACCAGCCGCGTTGCGTCGGCGCGGGTCGTTTCCGATGTGGGGAGGGCTGTCGTCCACTCGCCATAAAGAGCGAAACCAATAAACACCCAAGCTAGGGAGGTTACAAGAAAGGCCAAAAGTATGACGACAATGACAGACGCCAAGAGGCTAAGGTGCCTGCGCCTCATCGCGAGACTGGCTAAACCGATGGTCAAGAGCGCCAGAGATAGCCAGCCCGGCCAACTCCAAAATGGAAAAGTGCGTGCCGAGGTCAGCATTGAAGTGTCGAGCCAAATTACCAGGGCACCGATACTGCCGAAACCTACGAGAGCCCAACTCAAATACACTCGGAACCAGCGCCGCATCCGGATCTTCATGCCGCAATGCTAGTGGTTGCCGCGCTGTCCTGGCCGATGCAAGTTCTCCGCTTTCGGTCTCGTTGCGGCTTGATTTACGGTCGAGGACTTCGCCTTCGGCCTCATTTACAGTCCGTTGGACGGTGAATGCTGTGGTCAGTCCGATGGATTTTAATTTGCAGAGACTAGGTCCTGGGGGTGCATTGCGTTGGTTCTTCGACCTTTCGGCCCGCGTGCTCCATGCGCGTGTCTGCCTGTCAGCTGTCGTGCCGTCCTATATGGCCACCTGAACTCGCACGGCGCAGCGGCACACATGCAGCTGCTCGCACCGGTGCGGTGGCGGGGTCGATGCGTACGGGGCATCCTTCGTTCGGCGGTAAGGAGCTGGTGCGGCTCCTTACACACGTAAATGCGGCGACGTTGGGAGCGTAATCATGCGGATCTGAGGCCGGTCCGACCGTCTGATTGGGTCCGCATTAGGTTTCAGATCCCACCGGTACAGGGTCGCCGCGCTCGGCGCTGAATTCCAGGTGCTTCACGCAGTATTCGCTCCAGACCCCGCATTTACCCCGCACATTGAGCTCCACCAGCGGGAAACGAAGTGATCACGATCCCAATGATTCACTGGGATCCAGGACCGTTTTGAGGTCCAATGACTGGCCCGTATCTCACATTAGATAATCGTGGTGTCGCGGGTTCAATTCCCGCTCCCGCTACACATAAAGGCCCTCTGGCCAGGTTTTCTACCGGCCAGAGGGTCTCTTCTTTTCTCCGTGAAGAGTACCCACCTCAGCGGCATCGCCAAAGCCGGCAGGTAGGCGACGAGGACGTTCTCGGCCTGGGCTACGCCGATCGGCTGGTGTTCGCCCGGCGTCTCTGCCTGAAGATATCTCCTGGTCTCAAACTTTTCAGTCCGGGGCCTGTAGCAGCTTGCTACACTAGACGCATGACTAGCACGATTCCGATGCGCGTGGACGGCGACCTGTTTGATGCTGCGAAATCAGTTGGTGCTGTTGCAAGCCGCAGCGCGGCGCAACAGATCAGCCACTGGGCGCGGATCGGCCGCGAGCTTGAATCGTCGCCGGGCACGAGCCCCCGCGACGTCCAGCGTGTACTCGCGGGCGAGGCCGGCTACGAGTATGACAACCTCGGCGAACGTGACCAAGCAGTGGTGCGGGCCAGCTGGGATGAGCAGCTGGACGAGCGTCGTACCAAGCTAAATCTCGCGGCCGAATTCACTCAGTCCGGACGATCATGGAGCGAAGCGGACGCGCAGGGCGGGCATCTGGTCGCACACGACCCGTTGACGCCCACCGCCGATGACGCCTAACAGGTGCCCGTCCTTCATGTCCTCGCCGGACCGAACGGCTCAGGAAAGTCCACCTACGTTGCCCGCCTCCTGGAGCCGGTGACCCATCTTCCGTTTGTGAACGCCGACATTATTGCCGCCGAGCGCTGGCCGGATGCGCAGTCCGAGCATGCCTACGCAGCGTCTCACGCCGCGGCCGAAGGGCGCGCGCACCGGATGGCAGCCCGGGAGTCGTTCATTGCAGAGACGGTGTTCAGCCACCCGAGCAAGCTCGACCTCGTCGATGACGCGATCGCACGCGGCTACCTCGTGCATCTGCACGTGATCGTGCTTCCGGTCGACGTGGCCGTGGGTCGTGTTGCCGAACGTGTGCGGTACGGCGGTCATGGCGTGCCCGAGCAGAAGATCCGCGAGCGGTACGCGCGACTGTGGGGTCTCATCGCGAAGGCCCGGGCAAGGGCGCATCGCACTGAGTGTTTCGACAACAGCACCGCCGCCGAACCGTTCCGCCGCGTCGCAGGGTATGACCATGGCCTGCTCGTCGGCGAGCCGTCCTGGCCGGCCTGGACTCCGGCGGCACTCACCGCCTGACCGCGGCGCCAGACCCTCGCGCGCGTCTTCTGCGCCTTCCGCGGGGCCGCGCCTCTTGCGACCGGGATTGCCGAAATCGCAAGTCTGGGTTAGTGTCGGTCAGATGGAATCGCAAGAACTAGGTGCCGCCCAGGTTGAGTATCGTCAGGCCCTCCTCGAGCGGGTGCGCATGGCCATCCGAAATTCCGGACTCGCCCAGCGTGACGTCGCCCGCCATATCGGGCTTGATGAAACCAAGCTGTCCAAGGCGCTCAAGGGAACTCGACGGTTTCGCCCGGATGAGCTGACCCAGCTCGCCGCAGCGGCCGGAGTGACGGTGAACTGGCTGCTGGCCGGCACCGATGACGCGCTGGGAGTGTCGGCCGTTCCGGCGGCGACGATCTTACCGACCCGCCACCGCGAAGACAGCGGCCACGCTCAGAAGCGACGGAGCATCGTGGAGAAAGCATGGTGGCTGTTCGCCGAGCGCGGCTACTCATCCGTGCGCATCGCCGATATCGCTATCGCGAGTGGCACGAGTGACAGCACCGTGCATTACTACTTCCGCACCAAGCGCGAAATCTTCGCCGAAGCGCTGCGCTACTCGGTCAAGCTCGCCTTCGACCGGCAGATCGCCGAACTGCACCTCTTTCCCAACCCGGTCGACCGCCTCAAGCGCCTGGCCTTTCTGCAGCTGCCCGCCGGAGAACGCGGCCGCGCGGAGATGTCGATCTGGCTGCAAACCTGGGCCGAGGCCGCCGTTGACTCCGCCTGGCAGGAGGGGCACGCGCAGAGCTATCGCCGCTGGTCGCAGACCGTGCACGACATCATCGTCGACGGTCAGAACTCCGGGGGCTTCGTCTCGGCCGACGCCGACGAGCTCACCCAGTACCTGACCGCCCTCATCGACGGCCTGATCATCAAGGTGCTCACCGGCATGCTCACGGCCGAGTCCATGTATGCGCAGATTGAAAAGTTCATCGATCGCACGATCGTGGCCCCATCTTCCTGATCGCCACCCAGCTTCAGGCGCACGACAGATCCACAGAAATGAGCTCACTATGAACAACAAGGTCATCGTCACCTGCGCCGTCACCGGCGCCGGTGACACCACGGGCAAGAGCGAACACGTTCCGGTCACCCCCGACGAGATCGCAGCGGATGCCGTGGCAGCAGCCCGGGCCGGGGCATCGGTCGTGCATATTCACGTTCGCGACGTGGTGACCAAGCAGAGCTCACGCGATGTGGCCCTGTACCGGGAGGTCGTGCGCCTGATCAAGGCGAGCGATGTGGATCCGGTCATCAACCTGACCGCGGGCATGGGCGGAGACCTGGTACTCGACCCGTCACACCCCACCCGGCAGCTGCTCGGCACCGACCTGGTCAGCGGCCTGGAGCGGCTCGCCCACGTGGAGGAACTGCGCCCGGAGATCTGCACCATCGACATGGGCACCCTCAACTTCGGTGAGGGCAGCAACGTGTACATTTCCACGCCGGACATGCTGCGCGAGGGAGCCGCCCGCATCCAGGAGCTCGGCGTCAAGCCCGAAATGGAGATCTTCGACACCGGTAACCTCTGGTTCGCGAACGAGCTCGTCGCGGAAGGGCTGATCAGCCCGCCGCCGCTGTACCAACTGTGTATGGGGATTCCCTACGGCGCCCCGGCCGATCCCGGCCTGCTCCAGGCCATGGTCAACATGCTGCCGCAGGGTGCCAACTGGACGTCGTTCTCGATCGGCCGCAAGCAGATGTCGTGGGTGGCGCAGTCGGTGCTGCTCGGCGGTCACGTGCGGGTGGGGCTCGAAGACAACCTCTATCTCTCCAAGGGAGTCAAGGCCACCAACGCGCAGCTGACCGAACGGGCCATCGGCATCGTTCACGACCTCGGCAGGTCCGTCGCCACCCCCGACGAAGCCCGCGACATTCTTCAGCTCGACCGAAAGGCGTGACCATGACCGATACCATCACAAATACCCGCGGCAGCGTCACCGATGTGCACACCGTCGCTTGCATCGGCGCCGGAACAATCGGCGCCGGCTGGGCCGCCTACTTTCTCGCGAAGGGGTACCACGTGCGCGTCTGGGACCCTGCACCGGATGCCGCCCCCAAGGTGCGCCAGCTCATCGACGCCGCCTGGCCGGCGCTGACGCAGCTGGGCCTGCACCCGGATGCGTCGCCCACGAACTTCACGGTGCACGCCGACCTCGCCGAGGCCGTCGTCGGCGTCGGTTTCGTGCAGGAGAGCGCCCCGGAGGCACTCGAGCTCAAGCAGAACCTGCTGGCCGACATCGACGCGGTCACCGCCGCCGACGTCGTGATCGCCTCATCCACCTCGGGCTACAGCATGACCGATATGGCCACCCGGGCAAAGAACCCGAACCGACTCGTTGTCGGCCACCCGTTCAACCCGCCCTACCTGATTCCGCTGGTTGAGGTGGTCGGTGGCGAGGCCACGAGCGCTTCCGCCGTGCAGTGGGCCGCGGACTTCTACGAGTACATCGGCAAGTCCGTCATCAAGATGGACCGCGAGGTGCCCGGCTTCATCGCCAACCGTCTGCAGGAAGCCCTGTGGCGCGAAGCGCTGCACATGATCGACAACGAAGAAGCCACCGTCGAGCAGATCGACCGCTCGATCACCGACGGGCCCGGTTTGCGCTGGCCCATCCACGGCCCGATGACGACATTCCACCTCGCCGGTGGCCAGGGCGGCATGCGGCATATGCTCGAACACTTCGGCCCGTCGCTGAAGTCGCCGTGGACACGGCTCGACGCCCCCGAACTCACCGACGACCTCCGAGAAGCCGTGATCTCCGGCGTCGCCGACGCCGAGGAGCGCTCGGTCAATGACCTCATCGTCGAACGTGACGCGGCCATCGTCGCCGTACGAAATGTGATTGACGGGATCAAGGGGCGCCGCTGATGGCGGTGCTCGACTCCTACCACTGCACCGTGCGGCCGGACTGGATCGACTACAACGGCCACCTGTCCGAGGCGTATTATGTGCTCGCCTTCGGATTCGCCACCGACCAGGTGATGGATGCCCTCGGCCTCGATGCGGCGTACCGGTCCGAGACCGGATGCTCCCTGTACACCGTCGAGGCGCACGTGCGCTATCTGGACGAAACGGGCGACGGCGCCGACCTCGAGATCACCACCACGATCATCGGTTCGGGCGCGAAAAAGCTGCACCTCGCGCACGAGATGCGCTCGGGCGGCTCACTGATCGCCACCGAGGAGCTGCTCGCCCTGCACGTCGATTCGGGAACGGGTCGAACCCGACCGTTCGCGGAATCAACCGCGACCGTCATCAACGACCACCTCCTCCTCCCGCACGGTTCAGCCGCGCCGGACTGGATAGGCCGCACCGTTTCGCTCTAGCGCCCTAGCGCTCTAGCGCCCCGCGCCCCCGCCCCAGCTCGACAGCCCATAGACGCACAGCCAGCGGTCTACTTTGCACGGCGCCCACGCCGTGTCACCTTTTGCAACCGAAAAAGAGTCCAATGCCTATTTCTGCATCACCTCCGCTCGAGCCGAATTCGACGGCCGTAGTGGCGCCAGCCGCAGCATCCGGTCGCTCCTTCTCCCGCCGACACCTTCTCGCCGGAGGAATGGTGATCGGTGTCGGCGCCCTGCTCACCGCATGTGGCGGCACCGCGTCCACCCCGTTGTCGGCGCTCACCGGCACGCCCCAACGCGGGGGACTCCTGCGGGTCGGCCTCGTCGGAGGCGGGGCCGCGGACACGCTCGACGCCCACATCCCGGTGTCCACCACCGACATCGCCCGGGTCGTCAACCTCTACGAGGCTCTGCTGTACCGGGATGAAAACTTCGTCCTCAAACCGCTGCTCGCCTTGTCGGCAACGCCGTCGACCGATGCCAAAACCTGGACCGTTAAGCTGCGACAGGGTGTGCTCTTCCATGACGGCCGCACGATGACCAGTCGCGATGTGGCCGCGACATTCGCCCGCATCGTCGATCCGGAGAATCCCAAGTCGGGAGCGTCGAGCCTGACCACTCTCGACGAGGTCGTCGTACTCGGCGACCACCTGCTGGAATTCCGGCTGAACACGCCCACATCGACGTTCGACGATTCCCTCGGACAATACTCCCTGGGAATCGTGCCGGAGGACTACGACCCCCTCCACCCGGTCGGTACGGGACCATTCCAATACGAGTCGTTCACCGCGGGGCGGCGCAGCATCTTCACCCGCAATGACAACTATTGGCGAGAGAACGAGCCGCACCTCGATGAGCTGCGCATTCTCAACTTCAGCGATGACAACGCGTTGATCAACGCGTTGCTTGCCACGCAGGTCGATGCGATCGGTCAGGTTCCCCTGACCATGCTTGAGGTGCTCGACACCGACCCGCGGGTCGATATTCTCAATTCCGAAACCGGCATGTGGCTGCCGTTCACGATGCGCGTCGATCGCGCCCCGTTCGACGACGTGCGGGTGCGGCAGGCCTTCCGGCTTGTCGTCGACCGCGAACAGATGGTCGAACAGGTGCTGAGCGGCAATGGGACCGTCGGCAACGACATGTACGCGGTGTACGACTCCGGCTACGCCAAGAAACTGCCGCAACGCGTGCAGAACATCGAGCGTGCCAAGGAGCTGCTGGCCGAAGCGGGCTACCCCGACGGCCTCGACGTTGAATTGGTCACCGCGCCGATCCAGGCCGGCGCCGTCGAGGCGGCGCAGGTCTTCGCGCAGCAGGCACTCGCCGCGGGAATCAACGTCAGCATCCGCCGGGTCGATACGACAACCTTTTTCGGCGACGACTACCTGGAGTGGGATTTCGCCCAGGACTTTTGGTACACCCGCAACTTCCTGCCGCAGGTCAACAACGGCTCGCTGCCGACCTCGCCGTACAACGAGACGCACTGGGCCAATCCCCGGTTCCTCGAACTGGTCGAAGAAGCCAAGGCGACCATCGATCCGACCAGACGCAATGAACTGATCGCCGAGGCGCAAACCATCGAATACGAGGAAGGCGGTTACATCATCTGGGGCCACCCCAATCAGGCCGACGCGTATCAACGCTATGTCGGCGGCCTGGTTCCCAACGGAACCGGTCTCCCGCTGTCCGGATTTGAATTCCGTCGCGTGTGGCTCGGAGGTCAGCAGTAATGCTCGGTCTGATTCTTCGTCGCTTGTCGATCAGCGCGGTCATCCTGCTGGTCGTCTCCATGCTCGTCTTCGTGGCGACCCTGCTGCTGCCAGGTGACCCGGCCCAGGCTCTTCTCGGTCAGCAGGCCACGCCGGAACGGCTCGAGGCCCTGCGTGCGCAGATGAACCTCAATGATCCGTTCGCGCAACGCTATCTGCATTGGCTCGGCGGACTGTTCGTCGGAGATTTCGGCGTCTCGACCGCGTCCGGCGGTTCGGTTGCCGTGCTGCTGGGCGATCGCATCGCCGCGTCGCTCGTGCTGATGGCCGGCGCGGCCGCGATCAGCATTCCTGTGGGGGTCATCGTCGGCACCTACAGCGCCTTGCGTCGCGGCAAGGCGGGGGACCATGCCGCGACCGGCGTCTCCCTCGTGTTGGCCGCGCTGCCCGACTTCGTGATCGGAATCGCGCTCGTGACCCTGTTCTCCACGACCGTGTTCACCGTGCTGCCGTCCGTCACGATGGCTCCGCCCGGCGAACACGTCTGGGACTATCCGAGCCAACTGATCCTGCCGATCCTGACTCTCGTGCTCGTCATCATGCCGTACATCATTCGCATGATGCGCACCACGATGATTGAGGTCCTCGATTCCGGCTATGTCGAAATGGCCCGGCTGAAGGGCGTTCCGGAACGCCAGGTCATCTGGCGGCATGCCCTCCCGCACGCGATCGCACCGGTCGCCCAGGTGGTGGCCATCCAGCTCGCCTGGCTCGCCGGCGGCATCGTCGTCGTCGAATTCCTGTTCCGCTATCCGGGCGTCGGCCAGGCCCTCGTTGATGCGGTGACCAACCGCGACGTGCAGGTCGTGCAGGCCCTCGCCATGCTCATCGCCGCCGTCTATGTCGTCGTCAACCTGCTCGCCGACATTGTCGGCATTGTGACCAATCCGAAACTGCGCACGGGAGGAACACGATGACCACTATCGACACCCAGCTGGAAGCATCCGCCGCGGTCGTTGACACGCCACCCGGCCTGCTGCGCCGCATCGTTCGTCAGCGCCAGGCAAAAATCGGACTCGTGCTCACCGGAATAGTCGTGCTCGTTGCCGTCGTCGGCCCGCTGCTGCTGCCCTGGCTGACCGGGTACACGAGCACGGAATTCGCCGGACGCCCGTTCCAGCCCGACGGTCTGTTCGGCACCGACAACCTCGGTCGCGACATTTTCAGCCGCTTTCTCGACGGCGGCCTGACCCTGCTCGTCTTCGCCGCGCTCGCCACCGCCCTCGGCATGATCCTCGGCACGGCTGCCGGCATGCTGGCCGCCTACCAGGGCGGGCGTCTGGACAGCGTCATCATGCGCGGCAACGACGTGCTGCTGGCGTTGCCACAGCTCGTCTTCGCCCTGCTGGCCATCACGGTCCTGGGCCCGCAGGGCTGGGTGGTTGTGCTGGTCATCGGCATCACCCACGCGCCGCGAATTGCCCGGGTGACGCGCTCCGCGGCATCCGCCGTCATCACCGAGGACTTCATTCGGGCCTCGGAAATGTACGCGGTCCCGCGCTGGAAGATCCTGGTCAAGGACGTGCTGCCCAACATCACCGGACCGCTGATGGTCGAGCTCGGCCTGCGGATGACCTATTCGATCGCCGCGATCGCCTCACTGTCGTTCCTCGGGCTCGGCATGCAACCGCCGACGGCGGACTGGGGACTGATGATCAACGAGAACCGCATCGCCCTGACGCTGCAGCCGTGGGGCGTCATTCTGCCGGTGCTCGCCATCGCGATCCTGACCGTCGGCAGCAACCTGATCACCGACGCCGTGGCGCGCGCCTCGGCCACCGTGGAGGAAAGTAAATGAGTACACTCGCCCCGAACATCGAGAAGCAGACCGAGGTGGCCTTGCAGGCGAACGACGTGCGCGTGGCCACGACGCTCGGCAAGGAAATTCTGCACGGGGTGTCGTTCACTCTCCAACGAGGACGGATGCTGGCGCTCGTCGGCGAATCCGGCTCCGGCAAGACCACCGCCGGTCTCGCCTGCCTCGGCTACTTCCGCACCGGATTGCGGTACACCGGCGGCGGCGTGGAACTCTCCGACGGGACCGACCTGTTGACGCTGTCGGATGCGGGACGCCGCGGACTGCGCGGCGGCTCCATCGCCTATGTCCCGCAGGATCCGGCCCTGTCGCTGAACCCGGCCATGCGCATCGGGACCCAGATCATGGAGGTGCTTCGCGTGCACCACTATGGCGCATCCGAGGCGGCTCGCCGGGACCGACTGGCCGAGGTGCTCAGCGATGTGGGACTGCCGAACGACGAGGCCTATCAGCGTCGCTGGCCGCACGAGCTGTCCGGCGGGCAGCAGCAGCGCGTGGGCATCGCGATGGCCTTCGCGTTTCGCCCAGAGGTGATGGTCATGGACGAACCCACCACCGGGCTGGACGTCACGACGCAGGCCCTCGTGCTGCAGACCCTCCATCAGCTCATCACCACGCACGACGTGGCCGGCCTGTACATCACCCACGATCTCGCCGTGGTGTCCGAGGTGGCCGATGAAGTCGCCGTCATGCTCGCCGGTCGCATCGTCGAGCAGGGCCCGAGCGACCAGGTCCTCGGCGACCCTCAGCACGCGTACACCCGCAAACTGCTCGGCGCTGTACCCGACCTGGCCGGGCGGCGCCGGATCGGCGAGGTCGCGGCGGTCACCGGCGCCCAGCCGATAATCGATCCGCAGGCGGAGCCGCTGCGCGCCGCATCCGTGCGCCGGCCCGTATCTAACATCCCCACGACGAGCAGCCTGCTGGCCGTCTCCGACCTGCGCCTGTCCTATGGCAAGACCGCGGTGCTCAACGGAATTGATCTGGAGCTGGGCCGCGGCGAATCCCTGATGCTGCTCGGCGAATCCGGTTCGGGAAAGACCACCGCCGCCCGCTGCATCGCCGGGCTCAACGACAACTACGCCGGCACCGTCAGTCTCGCCGGGACGACGCTGCGGCCCGGAACCCGTCAGCGCAGCGCCGAGGAACGCCACCGTATCCAATACGTGTTCCAATCGCCGTTGTCGTCGCTCAACCCGCGCCGCACCATCGGAGAATCGGTCGAAGTGCCGCTGCACATGTCCGGGACTTTCAGCCGCAAGCAGCGTCGAGCCCTCGTGCTGGAGGCGCTCGACCAGGTGCAGCTCGCCGCGTCGTTCATCGACCGGCGGCCCGGACAACTCAGTGGCGGCGAACGCCAACGCGCGGCGATCGCCCGCGCCCTGGTCAACGCGCCCTCGGTGTTGGTGTGCGACGAGGTCACCAGCGCGCTCGACGTCTCGGTGCAGGCCTCGATCATCGACCTGCTGCGCACCCTGCAGGTGGAGACCGGGATGGCGATGGTGTTCGTCACCCACAACATCGCGCTCGCCCGGCACATCTCCCAGCGCCTGGCGGTACTGCACGCCGGCCGTATCGTCGACATCGGCACCACGGACGAGGTGCTCGAGAATCCCCAGCACAGCTACACCCGTGAGCTGCTGACCCACATTCCGTCGCTGTAACCGTGACGGTCCAGGCGCACAATGACGGCGAACTGCCCGGCTTCGACCGGCTGGCGCACGCGTTCAGCGAGCACGTCGACCGGTCGCACGGCGGGATGGCGTTCTGTGTGTATCGCAACGGGCGCCCGCTCGTGCGCCTGTACGGCGGCAGCGCCGAACATTGCACGTCTTCGACGGATGCGGTGGGATCGGCCTGGGGTCCCGACACGATGGCCGTCATATTCTCGGGCACCAAGGGCGTCGTGGCCGCCGTGGCGGCGCTCCTCGTCGACCGGGGGATGCTCGACGTGCGATTGTCGGTCGCGCACTACTGGCCCGAATTCGCCGCCGCCGGCAAGTCGCGAGTGACCGTGGCACAGGTGCTGAGTCACACCGTCGGCCTGGTCTACGTCGATCCGGAACCGCCGGGGGAGTGGGCCGACCTGGACAACGCGGCCAACGCGGCGGTCCTCGCCGACCAGACGCCGTTGTGGGAGCCCGGAACCCGCGTGGCCTATCACGCGATCACCTACGGCTACCTGATGAACGAGATCTTCGTGCGCATCACCGGGAAGAGCGCCGGGCAGCTGATCGACGAACTGCTCGGGCGGCCGCTGGGACTCGCCGTCTACCTCGGACTCCCGGCCGAGCTCGAGCGCCGTGTGGCGCCGATGTTCCGGGCCCCGGGGTACGCGATCAGTACGTATCTCACCGATCCGGAGCGCCGAAGGATCGTGGACCGGATGTACGGCAAGACTCTCCTGGCACCGACCCTGCGCGCCAACACACCCGAACTGCATCGTGGCGAGTTGGCGGCCGGCGGGGGAATCGCCACTGCCGACGGAATGGCGACGCTGTACTCGCGCCTCGCCGCCGGGGCCCTCGTCTCCCCGGCCGCGCTCGCCGACGCGACCGCAACGTGGTCGGAGGGCATCGATGCCATCAACGACCGGCCGCTGCGGTTCGGCCTGGGATTCGAACTGGCCGACGCGATCGGCAGCTACGGGCCCGAGGCCCGAGCCTTCGGGCATTCCGGAGCAGGCGGGAGCCTGCACGGCGCCTGGCCCGAGCGCGATCTGGGATTCTCCTTCCTGACCAACGAGATGCTGTCCGAAAATGACGACACCCGCGTGCACGATATGCTCGCTGTCCTCGACGACCTCGTGTGAAACCTGTTCGCCCGCAACGCGAGCAGGCACGGCCTGCCCCTGGACCACCGTGTCAACACCATAGAGTTTTACTGACCCCTGCGGCGCATCGCCGCACAAAATGAAAGGCCCGCTCTATGACGACAGCAAGCTTTGACCTCACCGGCGTGATCGCTCTCGTCACCGGTTCCAGTCGCGGTATCGGACTCTCCCTCGCTCACGGCCTGGCCGGCGCGGGAGCCACGATTGTGCTCAACGGCGTCAACGAGGCTCGCCTCGAGGCAACCCGTGCCGCGCTCTCCGACGAATTCGGCTCCGATCGAATCTTCGCCCGGTCCTTCGACGTGACCGATCAGGATGCCGTTCGCGCCGGCATCCGTTTCATCGAAGATGAGGTCGGGCCGATCGGTGTGCTCATGAACAACGCGGGGATTCAGCACCGCGAACCGCTGCTCGATGTCGCGCTCGAGGACTGGGACCGCGTGATTCGCACCGACCTGACGAGCGCGTTCCTCGTGGGGCGAGAAGTCGCCCGGTCGATGATCGAGCGGGGTCGCGGAAAGATCATCAACATCTGCTCGGTGCAAACCGATCTTGCCCGTCCGACAATCGGTCCGTACACCGCGGCGAAGGGTGGGCTGCGAAATCTCACGCGGGCGATGACGGCCGAGTGGGCCGGGCAGGGCCTGCAGATCAACGGCATCGCCCCGGGCTACATCCACACGGAAATGACGCAGAAGCTCGTCGATGACGACGCGTTCAACTCCTGGATCATCGGCCGCACTCCGGCCGCACGCTGGGGAACCGCGGCGGACCTGATCGGTCCGGCCGTGTGGCTCGCGTCGGGCGCTTCTGACTTCGTGAACGGTCAGGTCATCTTCATCGACGGTGGAATGAGCGTCGTCGTATGACCGCGGAGCGCACGCTTGAAAAGGGATCCATGTCCATTCCGGCCGCGTCGTCGGCCGTCATCGTCTATGCCGCCAACGACCTGCGCGTCGAGGATGTGCCGGTGCCCGCAGCAGGGCCGGGCGACGCTGTCATCCGAGTCGCCTTTGGCGGAATCTGCGGTTCCGACCTGCACTACTGGAAGCATGGCGCCGCCGGCGAGTCGATTCTGCACGATCCGATGGTGCTCGGCCATGAAGTCGTGGGAACGGTGGTGAGTGCCGCCGCGGATGATTCCGGCCCCGCTGTCGGCACCCCGGTGGCGGTTCATCCCGGAACGCCCGGGCCCGGCCCGGCCCGTTATCCGGCCGACCGCCCGAATCTGTCCGGCGGCACGTACCTGGGATCCGCGGCAACGCGACCCCACACGGGCGGAGCCTTCTCGACCTACGCGACTCTTCCCAGCCGGATGCTGCGCGCCCTGCCCGCGGACCTGAGCCTGCGTGAGGCCGCGCTGATCGAACCGGCGAGCGTCGCGTGGCATGCCGTGGCCCGGGCCGGTGACGTCGCCGGAAAGCGCGTGCTGGTTGTGGGGTGTGGTCCCATCGGGGCCCTCATCGTCGCGGTGCTGAAGCGCTCCGGCGCCTCCGAAATCATCGCGGTCGACATGTTCGAGCTCCCGCTCGAAACGGCTCGTGCGGTCGGCGCCACCGCCACGGTGCACGCCACGGATGCCGACGCGATCGCCGCCGTCGACGCCGACGTCGCCATTGAATCGTCGGGAAACCACCGGGGCCTGGCCTCCGCAATTCGGGGCACCACCCGCGGCGGCCGCGTCGTGATGGTCGGCCTGTTGCCCTCGGGGGACCAGCCCGTTCCGATGTCGCTTGCGATTACCCGCGAACTCGAACTCGTCGGTTGCTTTCGCTTCAACGACGAGATCGACGAGGTCATCACCGCACTCGCCGACGGTTCGCTCGACGTCGGCCCGATCGTCACTCACGAGTACCCGGTCGCCGACGCGCTCGAGGCGTTTCACGTCGCCTCGCATTCGGCCAACTCCGGAAAGGTGCTGCTCTCGTTCTAACCGCTGAGACGGGGTGACTGCGGACTTTTTCGCGACACGCCGCATCCGCTTGAGGTCGGGGAAGCGTCTCGCGAATTCTTCCGAGTCGGCGTGCGGTGCGTTCAGTCCTCTTCTGTGTCGGGATGAAGGCGGTGCGCAATGCGGCGCACCGCCTTCTCCGCCTCCACGATGATCAGCACGGTTGAGCCGATCCCGATGCACAGCAGCCATTCCCACGGGGTCAGGGGCGTGAGCCCGAGCAGGTCGGCCGAAACGGGCCAGGTCATCACGGCCCAGTGTGCCACGAGAGCACCCAGGGACGTGTAGAGCAACGGCTTGTTGGCGAACAGCCCCAGCTGGAAGACGGACTTGCGCTCCGCGCGGGCGCTGAACACCTGAAAGAAGCTGAGCATCACAAAAATGGTCAGCGCCACGGTGCGGGCGTGCACCTCCGAGTTTCCCGCGTGCAGCTCCACGATGAAGCTCAGCAGCACGGCCAGCGCCATCCACGCTCCCGTGATCCCCGCCCGGAACCAGAGAGTGCGGGAGAGCAGCCCCTCGGAGCGCGGCCGGGGCGGGCGGGTGAGTTCGTCTCCTTCGGCGGGTTCGAATGCGAGGGCGATGTCCTGCACGCCGTTCGTGACCACGTTCATCCACAGCATCTGCACCGGTAGGAACAACAGTGGTGTCCCGGCGAACACGCTCAGGGTGACCGCCACGAGCGCGGCGGCACCGGTGGAGAGCAGGAAGAACGTGGTCTTGCGTATGGCCGTGAACGTGACTCGGCCTTCCTCCACGGCATGCACGATGGTCACGAAGTTGTCGTCGGTCAGCACCAGGTCAGCGGCCTCGCGCGCGACATCGGTCCCCGACCTGCCCATCGCCACGCCGATCGAGGCAGCCTTCAGCGCGGGCGCATCGTTGACGCCGTCGCCCGTGACGGCGACGACCTGCCCGGCGGCCTGCAGCGTCTGCACGATCCGGAGCTTGTCTTCGGGGGACACCCGAGCGGCCACGTTGGTTTCGGCGAGACGTGCGGCCAGCATGTGGTCGTCCAGGTTCGCCATTTCGGCTCCGGTCAGCGCCTGTTTTCCGCCGGTGAGCCCCAACCGCTCGGCGATCGCCATCGCGGTCACCGGGTGGTCGCCGGTGATCATTTTCACCGAAATTCCGGCATCCTGGCAGGTGCGGATGGCCGCGGCCACACCGTCCCGAGGCGGGTCGGTCATGCCCTGCATCCCCAGGAAGGTGAGCCCGGCCGGCGGCGGCAACGGCCGGGTGACGTTCTCATCCGCTCCGAGCACCCGGGACCCGGCGGCGATGACGCGCAGGCCCTCCCGTCCCATCTCCTCATTGGCCGCGTGGATCCGGGCCTCGTCGAGGGGACCGTCGTCGCCAGCCCGTGCCACCCGGACGGAGGCGTGCAGCACGGCCTCCGGTGAGCCCTTGACGTAGAGGATCCGGCGCCCGTTCCCGTCGGCGTGGATCGTCTGGGAGTAGCGCAGCTGGGGTTCGTAAGGTTGGTGCGCCATGGCCGCGGAGGCGCGCTCCTCGGCGGTGATGGACCCCCGCTCCACCGCGACCCTGGCCATGGCGGCATCGACGGCGTCACCCGAATACTCGTTGCCGTCCTCCTCGGCGGACACGGTGGCCTCGTTGGTCAGCGCGCCGGCCCGGAGGACGGCACGCACCAGCGCCGGATCATTCGTTCCGCCGTCGTCGTGCTCGGAGATGATGTCGAGCACGCCGTCCGTGGTCCAGATCCGCTCGACGGTCAGCTGGTTCTCGGTCAGGGTGCCGGTCTTGTCCGAACCGATCACATTGGTCGATCCGAGCGTTTCCACGGCGGGCAGGATGCGAATGATCGCGTTGCGTTTCGCCATGCGGGAGACACCGACGCTGAGAGCCACCGTCAGAACAATGGGCAGGGATTCGGGGATCGTGGCGACGGCCAGGGCCACGGCCGTGCGGAACAGCGTTGATGCGTCGTGGCCGAGAACCAGGCCCGCGATGAAAATGAAGACCAGGGCGCCGAGTACGGCCGCTCCGATGCGCCGCTCCAGGCTGCGGGTCAGCACCTGCAGCGGTGTCTGCGCTGAGGGAACCTGAATGAGGGTGTTGATTTCGCCGAGCGCGGTCGCGGCGCCCGTGGCGATGACGACACCCCGGGCACGCCCGCTCCCCACGAACGTGCCGCTGAACGCAACATTGGCTTTGTCTGCATCGCCGACAGCCTCGGGCAGCGGATCGATGTGTTTGGTTGCCGCGAAGGATTCGCCGGTGAGCATCGACTCGTCCACCTGGAGCGCGTTGGTGTCGAAAAGGCGCAGGTCGGCGGGAACACGTTCCCCGCTCTCCAGCAGTACGACGTCGCCCGGCACGAGGTCATGCCCGGGGAGCACCTGTTCCGCACCGTCGCGTACGGCCCGGCAATAGGGGGCGGAGAACGACTGCAGGGCGCGGACATCCCGCTCCGCCTTGCTTTCCTGCACGAACCCCAGGGCGGCGTTGATGACGAGGATCAACATGATGGCAATGGAGTCCACCCAGTGCGCCTGAACGAGAGTGACAACCGCGGCGACAAGCAGGATGGCAATCAGGGGGCTGACGAACTGGCGCAGCAACACTCGCCACCAGGGCGTGACCGGGGTGACGGCAAAGGCATTCGGGCCGACGTCCGCCAACCGCAGGGCGGCCTCGTCGGTGCTGAGCCCGACGGGGGAGGACGACAGTGAGGCAAACGCCGCGTCAACGGTCAGGCTGTGCCACGGCGGGGGCTTCGCCGGCGTGCGGAGGGGTGCGCTTGAAGAGTCCACAGTTGCATTCTGGCGGGTTTCCCGTGATTTTTGGCGCTCATTCGTCGTCTGGGCGCCCGCAGGCACGAATCCACGTCACGCCACCACGGCTTTGTCCCAACACGATCGCGTGGATACTGCGCAGAGCGTGCGTGACGAGTTATGCTCATGCAGCGCGGAATTCACCGCCCCAACGAAAGGTCTGCCCCATGAATCTCCTGTTGATCATCGTCATCATCGTGGCCGTTGTTCTGCTCATCACGGGTGGCCTGGTGCAGTCGCTGCAGTTCCTGCTCTATGTGGGCCTTTTCCTCGTGGCCATCGCGGTGATCGCCTTCCTGTTCCGGGCCATTTCGGGGCGTCGCCGCTAGCGCCGCCGGGAGCGCGGCGGCAGGCAACCGCAGCCGCCGCGCGGGCCGGTCCATGCGAAGATAAAGCGACGTGGGGTCGTCTCCGCGTATAGCTGCAAGCCGCCACGGTACATCGCACCGACGGATCCCCCTCTCGGTGCAGGAGAGAACAGACCCATGCCTGATCAGACCCCCACCTCATCACCGGATGCCGCCGCTCGCGTGGTCGTTGTCGGCGACGCGCTCATCGACGAACTTCGCGATACCGCGGAAACCCGGCAGTTTCCCGGCGGTGCCGCGCTGAACGTGGCCGTCGGCCTCGCGGTGCTCGGCGTTCCCACCACGCTCATTGCGATGGTCGGCGACGACGAGGATGGCGCGGTGATCCGCTCCTTCCTCGCGACCCACAACGTGGAGCTTCTGGCGACGCCGGCTCCGCTCGGTTCCTCCCGCGCGATCTCGGATCGCGCAGACGGCGAGCCGCGCTACTTCTTCAACGATGCGGCGAAGCAGCGTCGGATCGAATTCGGTCCCGTGGAACGTGCCGCGCTCGCCGCGGCGGCGCTCGTCGTTGTCAGCTGCTTTCCGTTCGACGACACCGTGCAGACCGAAGCGTTTGCGGCAAGCGTGGCCGACCCGGAGCATCGACTCGTGATCGACCCGAACCCCCGTGCCGGGATGCTGCACGACGGCACCCGCTTTGTGCGCAACTTCGAGGCACTCGCCGCCCGCAGTCTGCTCACCAAGGTGGGCGATGAAGACTCGGAGCTGCTGTACGACACGTCGCTCGCCGACCTGACCGCGCGTCTTCTGGACGGTGGCACCGGTACCGTCCTCGCGACGGCGGGGCGCAACGGCGCCTCGGTCACCCAGCGCAACGGCACGAGCGTGAGCGCGCCCATCGCCGACCTTCCGGGCGTCGTGATCGACACGATGGGGGCCGGTGACGCGACGCTCGCGGCATCCGTTGCCACCATTCTGACCTGTGGCATTCCCGAGGATGTCAGCGACTGGCAGGGGTTGCTGACCGACGCCATGCGCGTCGCGGCCGCCACCTGCCGGCACGAGGGTGCGCTGCTCCGACGCGCGTAGCGGTTCCGCCGCGGGCGGGACCGGGCATGCTCCCGTGGGGATGGGTGCGGGGTTCAGGGGGGGCCGTCGGGCCGTGGTGGATCGGTGACGAGAGGCACGGGAGTGAGGGTCGGGCGTTTGGCGCTTCGACCGTCTCCGGAGGAGCGCCCGGTCAGTCGGCGACCGATCCATGGCAGTACGTGTTCGCGGTAGTAGCCGGGTGTGCGCACGCGCGTCGCAGGCGTGGGCGCGGACGGGCCGGTCACGAAGTGTGGAACCGGCACCCCGAGCGCCGTGAGCACGTTGGACGCCACCCGCGCGTGCCCGAGCGCGTTAAGGTGCAGCCGGTCGGCGGACCAGTACCGCAGCAGTGCGAGCTCGGAATCGGCCCAATTGTCCACGTAGGTCACGCCCGGGCGGGTGAACCGCTCCCGAGCCGCGTCGGCGAGCTTGTCCCCGCGTCGCCGCATGACGGAGCCGAGGGGAAGGTGCCTGCTGGGATTGCCGCCGCTGAGCATCACGACGTGTACGCCACGGTCCAGGGCCGCGTCGACGACCTGCTCAAGCAGGTCGACCACGACCGGAAGCTCGACCCGCGGACGCATCATGTCGTTTCCGCCGCCGCAGATGCTGAGCAGGTCGGGGCCGAGCGCGAGCGCCGGCTCCAGCTGGCCGTCGACGATGGGTCGCAGCAGCTTGCCGCGAATGGCGAGATTCGCGTAGGTGACCGGAGCATCGGATGCCGCGGCGAGGCCGAGCGCGACCAGGTCCGCCCAGCCGCGCAGCTCACCGGAGGGCAGGTCGTCGCCGACACCCTCCGTAAAGCTGTCGCCCATGGCGACGTAGCGCGCGAAGGGCGCGGGCGCAGCGTTGTCCGCAGTGCCGTCGCCCTGCGGTGCGGCGTTACGGGGCGTCGGGTGCCGCAACGTCGTCAACGGGCACGTCGGCGGGCAGGTCGGCCGCAGCCTCGACGTTCTTCGCCTTGGCGGCGGCCTCAGCGGCCGGCGTGTGTGAATCCGGCGCGGTCGGCAGGCCGAGACGCGCGGTCAGTGCGTCCCGGGACTGCTGGGCCGCGCGGCGCACCTCCTTGTCGGGGTCGCGCAGGCGCGCCACGATCCATGAGTGGTGCTCGACGGTGCCGAGCGCGGCGAGGGCCTGCACGGCGGCGGCGCGCACACGCGGGGTCTCGTCGGTCGTGAGGCGAGTGAGGCGCTTGAGGGCGTGCAGCTTGCGATGCAGAATCACCTTCGCGCACATTTCGCGCACGCGCCACGACTGGTTGTCGAGCCCGCCGATGACGGTCTCGTTGGCCGTTTCGCTCCAGACGTGCATGAGAGCGCGGGCGCCCCACAGCTCCGGCCAGTACAGGGAGGGCGCGCCGTCCAGGATGCCCTGAGCGTGCTCGCCGCCCACGTACAGCAGGAAGTCTTCACCGGCGTTGTCGCCCTTGAGCAGTGCGATGGAGCGGTCAATGACCGCGGGCTCTCCGTACCGCTTGACGGCCGCGGCAATGCGGTCGGCAATGGGGAGATCGACGGGAACGACGGGTTCTGAAGAGGAATTGTTGCGCATTTGTATTAACGGTACCAACTGCGCGTGCCAACACACGAATATTGGCCGGATTGAGAGGGTTTAGGCGGGAACGGATGCCGCGGCATCCATCAGAACTGCCGCCTCGGGCTGCACGAGCGTGCGTTCGAACCCCGAAGCGCCCTCAAAAATGCCGTAGTTCCCGATGTCGCGGTAGCCGAGGCTGCGGTACAGGGCGAGCGCCTCCGGCTGGAGGTAACCCGTCTCGAGGCGAACGCGGGCAAAGCCGAGGCGAGCGGCGAGGGCTTCCAGCTCGCGGAGGATGCTGCGCGCGTGACCCTGTCGCCGGTAGTCGGGGTTGGTCCACATGCGCTTGATCTCCGCGGTGTCGCCGCCGAAACGACGGATGCCGCCGCCGGCAACGGTGTGTTCGCCGTCGAGCAGCACCAGGAAGCCGCCCGCGGGGGCGTCGAACTCCTCCTCGGGAACGTCGTCGGCGGAGTCGCCGGCGCCCGCGCCGTAGCGCGCGTTGTATTCGAGGCGGAGACCCGCCAGGAGGGGGGCTACTTCGGGGGAGGAGAGGCGAACCAAGCTGAATTGCACGTAGACCATTGTGCATGATCCGCCCGGGAATCAGCTGGTCGTGCTCCGGTCGCACCTAAACTCGAAGGCGTGTCAGTAAACCCAGACCTGCAGGGGCGTGTCTTTCCGCCCGCCGCTTCGTACCTCGTTGGCCGTGAAAAGGTGCGCGAGTTCTCCCGCGCCGTGTTCGCGACCCACCCCATCAACCACGATCCGGTGGCGGCCCGAGCGGCCGGTCACGCCGACGTCGTGGCGCCGCCCACGTTCGCCGTGGTCGTGCAGGAGGCCACTCTTGCCCAGCTGCTCGCCGAACCGGACGCGGGCATCGACTTCACCCGCGTCGTCCACGGCGACCAGCGATTCAGCTACACGCGACCGATCGTGGCCGGCGACGAACTCACCGCCACTCTCACGGTCACGAGCATCAAGTCGCTCGGCGGTCACGCCATGGTGACGGCCGTGTCCACCATCGTCGATGCCGCGGGCGACCATGTGGTCACCGCAACGTCGACCCTCGTCGTCAGGGGAGACGAATGAACCCCGATTTCGATTCACTCAGCGTCGGTGACGTGGTGGCCACCGCGGGTTTCTCGCTGACGCGCGATGCCCTCGTGCGCTACGCCGGTGCATCCGGTGACTTCAACCCCATTCACTACCGCGACGACGTGGCCGTCTCCGTGGGACTCTCCGGCGTTCTCGCGCACGGGATGCTCACCATGGGCCTCGCCGTGCAGCCCGTCGTCGACTGGGCCGGCGATCCGGCACGCGTCGTCGACTACCAGGTGCGGTTCACCCGCCCGGTCTTCGTCGACCCGGTGACGGGCGCCGAGGTGACCGTGACGGCCAAGGTCGGTGCGCTCGACGCGGATGCCCACCTTGCCCGCATCGATCTCACGGTGACGTCCAACGACCAGACCGTGCTCGGCAAGGCCCAGGCTCGCGTCAGCCTCGCCTAGCGCGCACCTGCCCGAACCTGTTTCTCAACGTCTGGAATCTTCGATGATCGAGCCCATTGCCTTCTCCGAGCTCACCACCATGCGCGTGGGCGGTCCGCCGAGCGCCATGGTGGCGCCCGCGACCGAACAGGCGCTCATCGACGAGGCGCTCGTCGTGTGGGGAATGGACGAGGAATGGATGCTGCTCGGCGGCGGTTCGAACACCGTGATGAACGACGCCGGCTTCGACGGGATCGTCATTCGAGTGCTCACCCGGGGAATCGACGTTCTCCCGGATGCCGACGACGGTCTCGTGCGGTTGCGCGTTCAGGCCGGTGAGCCGTGGGACGACCTCGTCGCCCACACGGTGGCGAACGGCTGGGCGGGCATCGAGGCGCTTTCCGGAATTCCCGGCTCGACCGGCGCTGCCCCGGTGCAGAACATTGGCGCGTACGGGCAGGAACTCTCTGACAGCCTGCTGGCTGTTGACTTTCTCGACTACGAAACGGGAGAGGTGCGCCGCATGGACGCCGGGGAGCTGCAGCTCGGCTACCGCACCTCCGTGCTCAAACAGGGACTGCGCGGAATCGTGGTGGCGATCGAGCTGGGCCTGCGGGACACCCGCGCCGAGGCATCCGTTCTCGGATCGGCGCTCAGTCAGCCGGTGGCGTACGCGCAGCTGGCCACGGCCCTGGGTGCCCAGCTGGGCGACCGCCTGCCGTTGGCGAACGTGCGGGACACGGTGCTCGGTCTGCGAGCAGCTAAGGGGATGGTGCTGGATCCGGATGACCCGGACACCGCCAGTGCCGGTTCCTTCTTCACGAATCCGATCGTGACCGAGCAGTTCGCGCGCACACTGCCGGCGATGGCTCCCCGCTGGGTGCTTGAGCCGGAGCTGCCCGACCGCGTGATTCCGCTCGACGAGTACGCCGGCGTCGGGCCGATGCCGGGGGCCGACGACGTGCGTCCGGTCAAGCTCAGTGCCGCGTGGCTGATCGAGCATTCCGGGGTACGCAAGGGCTTCCAACTCCCTGGTTCGCGGGCGGCCGTGTCGAGCAAACACACGCTCGCGCTCACCAACACCGGCGGGGCATCCGCGTCGGACATCGCCGAGCTGGCGCGCTACGTGCTCGGCCGGGTACAGGCCGAATTCGGCGTGAACCTGCAGCCGGAACCCGTTCTGGTCGGGCTCGAACTGTAGTTTCGCTCGCCCTTCCGCTCATTCAATCGGGTGGAGACTTACCCCGTTGCGCTCTCGCGGCACTCATCAATCAGACGCGCACTCGTTTGGAGTAGTGCCCGCCCGCGGAACAAGTGCCGCGGCTCGCGAACCGCCTGGGCGCCAATACTTCGTTTGCCCTGGTCATCCCACCGTCGACGGCCGAAAGCGTTCCATACGACTTGCGCAGGTCCCGAACCCGAACCACCGGAGACATGCATCCCATGGTTACAGAATGCACCCTTGTGACGATGCCGGCCAGCCGTTCACCGCGGGTCAGGCAAACAGGCGCTGCAGGCGCTGGATCCCCTCGAGCAGGGCGTCATCGCCGAGGGCATAGGACAGGCGCAGGAAGCCGCTCGGTCCGAATGCCTCGCCGGGCACGACGGCGACCTCGGCCTTGTCGAGGATGAGATCGGCCAGCTCGAGCGACGACGTGGGGGTGACTCCGGCCCACTCTCGGCCGAGGAGACCGGACACATCCGGGTAGACGTAGAACGCGCCCTGCGGTGTGGGCGTCACGATGCCGTCGATCTTGTTGAGCTCGGCGACGATGAGCTTGCGGCGCCGGTCGAAGGCGCTGTGCATTTCGTGGGCCGCGTCCTGCGGGCCGTTGAGGGCCGCAACCGCCGCGCGCTGGGAGATGTTCGACACATTGGACGACAGGTGTGACTGCAGGTTTCCGGCTGCCTTCATGGCGTCGGCGGGACCGACCATCCAGCCCAGGCGCCACCCGGTCATCGCATAGGTCTTGGCCACACCGTTCACGAGAATGGTTCGGTCGGCGAGGGCGGGGACGGCTTCGACGATCGATACGGCGCGCACCCCGTCGTAGGTGAGGTTCTGGTAGATCTCGTCGGAGATCACCCAGAGCCCGTTCGCCTCGGCCCATTCTCCGATGGCCTTCGTCTGCTCGGGTGAGTACACGGCGCCCGTGGGGTTGGACGGTGAAACGAACAGCAGCACCTTTGTGCGCGGCGTTCGTGCGGCCTCGAGCTGCTCCACGGTCACCAGATAGCCCTGGTCGCTGCCCGCGAAGACGTCGACGGGAACGCCGCCGGCGAGGCGGATCGCCTCGGGGTAGGTGGTCCAGAATGGCGTCGGCACCAGAACCTCGTCGCCCGGATCGAGCAGCGTGGCGAAGGCCTGATACACGGCCTGTTTGCCGCCGTTGGTTACGACCACCTGGCTCGGCGATACGGTGAGGCCGCTGTCCCGTAGGGTTTTTGCCGCAATGGCCTCACGCAGTTCCGGCAGCCCGGCCGCCGGGGTGTAACGGTAGTTCCTGGGATCGTGCACCGCGGCGAGGGCGGCCTCCACGATGTGTGCGGGAGTGACGAAGTCCGGCTCCCCGGCCGCGAAACTGATCACCGGTCGCCCGGCGGCCTGCAGCGCCTTCGCCTTTCCGTCAACCTTGAGGGTCGCCGACTCCGCAATGGAGCCGACCCGAGTGGAAATCCGTTTGAGTTCGTGTTTCACGGTTCGAGCATACGGGGCCGGGGCTCGGCCACGCCAGAACCACGCCCGGAATAGGTGGCGCGACCGGCCCAGAGCTCCTCAGCTTTACACCCGGCTCCGCGTCACCTAGACTTGATGGAGGTAGTTGAAATCTGCCATGCTTTTCTGCGCCTTTTTGGTGTGGTGCGGCATGCGGACTTTACTCCATAGGGTGGTGGCTCAATTGGTAGAGCAGCGGTCTCCAAAACCGCAGGTTGCAGGTTCGAGTCCTGTCCGCCCTGCAAGTCGGTGGTAACTCCATCGGCCCATGAAAGGTGTAACAGGTGGCCCGAAAAGTTGTCGACGAACCCGGTGAGGAAGTCGTCGCGAACGCAAGAATGGCCCGCGAATCCAAACGCGGTCCCTTCGCTCGTGTGTCCCTGTTCGTGCGCCAGGTCATGGCCGAACTCCGCAAGGTCGTCACACCGACCCGCAAGGAACTGCTCAGCTACACCGGTGTCGTACTCGTTTTCGTCGTGATCATGATGGCTATCGTTTCCGTGTTCGACTGGGTGTTCGCCTTGGCGGTCACCTTCATGTTCGGCACGCCGTAACTGTTCGAGCTGTCGCACCACATCATGGCAACGCCGTAGCGGCGGGTTTCCTGCCGAAGCAAGCGAATTAGAGAAGGATTGAGATTTAGTGACTGAGACGAAGCATGACGATGTCGACTGGGCCACTGCCGCCGAGCAGTCCGGCGAAGACGATGAGGCACAAGAGGGCAACACCCTCGCTGCCGAGGAAAATTCGGTAGAGGCCGCCGAGCACGCCGCCCTGCACGTCGTCGACGAGAACGGCAGCGTCGAGGTCAACCTCGATGCGGCCCTCGATGCACTTGCCGACTCCTCCGATCCGGAAGCCGACGAGATCGTCAACGACGCGCTCGACGTCGACAACGCCGCTGAAGCGGATGCCTCGGTTGAGGCCGTCGAAGACGAAGAGACGATCGTGACCGAGGAGGCTTCCGACGAGGCCGACGCAGAAGTCGACCCGTATGACGCGTTCCGTAAGGAACTGCGCTTTCTGCCGGGCAAGTGGTACGTCATTCACTCCTACGCCGGCTTCGAGCGTCGCGTGAAGTCGAACATTGAGAACCGCAAGCAGTCCATGGCGATGGAAGATTTCATCTACCAGTGCGAAGTTCCCATGGAAGATGTCGTCGAGATCAAGAACGGCCAGCGCAAGATGGTCACTCGCGTGCGCATCCCCGGCTATGTACTCGTGCGCATGGACCTCGACGAGGACAGCTGGTCGGTTGTTCGCCACACGCCGGGTGTCACCGGGTTCGTGGGTAACGCCCACAACCCGACGCCGCTGCGTTTCGAGGAGGCCTTCGGAATGCTCAAGGGTCTCGTCGAGATTCAGGAAGCCCCCGTCACCAAGGGTAAGGCGCACGGCGGCAAGTCCCCGCAGCGCGTTGTCGCAGCCGAGGTCGACTACGAAATCGGCGAGACGATCACCATCAAGGAAGGTTCGTTCGCCGGCCTGCCTGGTTCGATCAGCGAGATCAAGCCGGAGAGCGGCAAGCTCATTGTGCTCGTGTCGCTCTTCGAGCGCGAGACCCCGGTCGAGCTCAGCTTCGACCAGGTCACCAAGCTCTAGGCTCCGGCAGCTCACTCCCCAAACCACCGGGGCCCGTCCGGGCCACCGGGAGAGCAGCCCTTCGGGGCGGCTCGAAACGAAAGAGAAGGAAGAACAATGGCACCGAAGAAGAAGGTTACAGGTCTGATCAAACTTCAGATCAAGGCCGGCGCCGCCAACCCCGCCCCGCCCATTGGGCCGGCACTGGGCCAGCACGGCGTCAACATCATGGAATTCTGCAAGGCCTACAACGCTGCGACAGAAGCCCAGCGCGGAAACGTCATCCCGGTTGAGATCACCGTGTACGACGACCGTTCATTCACTTTCATCTTGAAGACCCCGCCCGCAGCGGAGCTCATCAAGAAGGCGGCCGGCGTTGCCAAGGGCAGCGGAACCCCGCACACGGTCAAGGTTGCCAAGCTCACGCAGGCACAGATCCGCGAAATCGCCGAGACGAAGATGGCTGACCTCAACGCCAACAACATCGAAGCAGCCGCGAAGATCATTGCCGGTACGGCTCGCTCCATGGGCGTCACCGTCGAGGCCTAAGCCTCATCCTCTGGCGCACCTCGCGCCTCCAGTAATTAGCACGACGTGGAAGAGCCAGCCAGGCTCACGAAAACCACATTCTCAGTACACACAGGAGATTTCACATGGCAACTAAGTCAAAGGCCTACCGCGCCTCTGCCGAGAAAATCGGCGCCGACACGTTCTACACGCCGACCGCAGCCGTCGCTCTCGCCAAGGAGACCGGCTCGTCCAACTTCAATTCCACTGTTGAGGTCGCCCTGCGCCTCGGAGTCGACCCCCGCAAGGCTGACCAGATGGTCCGCGGCACCGTGATTCTTCCTCACGGCACCGGACGCACCGCTCGCGTCATCGTCTTCGCAACGGGCCCCGCGGCCGAGGCCGCTATCGCAGCCGGCGCCGACGAGGTCGGTGGCGACGAGCTCATCGAGAAGGTAGCCGCCGGTTACACCTCGTTCGACTCCGCCGTCTCCACCCCGGAGCTCATGGGTAAGGTCGGACGCCTCGGAAAGGTCCTCGGCCCGCGTGGCCTCATGCCCAACCCGAAGACCGGCACCGTGACGCCCGACGTCGCGAAGGCCGTTTCTGACATCAAGGGCGGCAAGATCGCATTCCGCGTGGACAAGCACGCGAACGTGCACTTCGTCGTCGGCAAGGCGAGCTTCTCCGCTGAGCAGCTCAACGAGAACATCGCCGCAGCCCTCGAAGAGGTTGTTCGTCTCAAGCCCAGCTCCTCCAAGGGCCGTTACATCACGAAGGGCGTCGTTTCGACCACCTTCGGTCCCGCAATCCAGCTCGATGTGAACGCTTTCTAAGCTCCCTCACAGGTAGTTCGCTGCGCAACAAAGCAGGGCCCGTCTTCGGACGGGCCCTGCTTTGTTGCGTGCGGTGGCCTCAGCCGATGTAGCTCATCACATGCTTGATGCGGGTGTAGTCTTCCAGGCCGTACATCGAGAGGTCCTTGCCATAGCCGGAGTGCTTGAACCCACCGTGTGGCATCTCGGCGACGAGCGGGATGTGCGTGTTGATCCACACGCAGCCGAAGTCGAGGTTCTTGGCCATGCGCATGGCCGTGCCATGATTGGTCGTCCAGACGGAGGACGCGAGACCGTACTGCACATCATTGGCCCAGGTGAGCGCCTGCGCCTCGTCCGTGAACTTCTGCGCGGTGATCACCGGGCCGAAAATTTCGTTCTGAACCGCCTCATCGGTCTGTAGCAGATTGGACACGATCGTGGCTTCGTGAAAGTAGCCGCGGGTGCCCTGCCGGTGCCCGCCGAGCTCGAGCGTGGCGTGATCGGGGAGGCGCTCGATGACGCTCTGCACGCGGCCGAGCTGGTCGGCGCTGGAGAGTGCGCCGTAAAGGATGCCCTCGTCCAGCGGGGCACCTGTGCGGGCGTTGTCCTTGGCGTAGGCGGCGAGAGCCGCCATGAACTCGTCGTGGATGCCCTCCTGCACGAGAACGCGGGTGGCGGCGGTGCAATCCTGACCGCCATTGTAGAAGGCGGCGCCCACGATGCCTTCGACGGCGCCGGCAATATCGGCGTCGTTGAACACAATGGCAGGCGCCTTGCCTCCCAGCTCGAGGTGCACCCGCTTGAGGTCGAGGGCGGCCGCGCCGGCAACCTCCATTCCGGCCCGCACCGAGCCGGTGATGGACACCAGCTGGGGCGTGCGGTTCGTCACGAGGGACCGCCCGGTGTCCCGGTTGCCCGTGACGACGTTGAAGGTGCCGGCCGGCAGAAACTCAGACGCGATTTCGGCCATGAGGAGCGTGGACGCGGGTGTGGTGTCGGAGGGCTTCAGCACGATGGTGTTGCCGGCCGCGAGCGCCGGGGCGATCTTCCACATCGCCATCATCATCGGGTAGTTCCACGGTGTGACCTGTCCGACGACGCCGATGGGTTCCCGGCGCACGAACGAGGTGTGGTCCTTCATGTACTCGCCGGCTGACTTTCCCTCGAGCATGCGGGCGGCGCCCGCGAAGAAGCGAAGCTGGTCGAGCATCATGTCGACCTCTTCGCCGACGAGTCCGGGGCGCGGTTTTCCGGTGTTCTCGCTCTCCACATCCGCGAGTTCCTCGGAGCGGGCCTCGAGGGCATCGGCGAACTTGAGCAGGGCCTGCTGACGTTCGCCGGGGGTGGTTTCTCCCCACGACTCAAAGGCCGTGGCCGCGCACTGGTAGGCGGACGCGACATCCGCTTCGGTGGATACCGGTGTCGTCGCGTAGACGTCTTCGGTAGCGGGATTGATGATGTCGAGGCGTTCGGTCGCGGTCGATTCCGCGTAATCGCCGTTCACGAAGTTGTGGAGTTCACGAGTGGCCATGGCGGTCCTTCCAGACAAGAGAGGCGACGCCGGCGGGCTCGGTTCGGTGACAGCCCTGTCGCCTCTGGGCACGAAGCCCTACGGTGACGATACCCCACCTGAGTCGCACGGCAGAGGGCGCGGAACGACTACGCATATATGCGCTAAATTGTCTACCCCTCAGGGGGTATTTTTCGGATGTGGCACAGTTGACAGTGCGTGCAGTACGTTCGGGCAATTGGGGTGCCGGCATGCGGGGGATACGGGGACGAGCAGCGACGAACGAGGGTGAATTGGTACAAACCGGTGGTCAAGTCGCCTATGAGATCCTGCGCGCGAGGATTCTCTCCGGCGAACTTGCCGCACACGCCACACTGCGCGAGCAGGCACTGGCCCAGGAGCTCGGCGTGAGTCGCACGCCCGTGCGTGAAGCACTACGGCGGCTCGACGCGGCGGGCCTGGTGGAATTCGTTCCCAACCGGGGCGCCACCGTGCTGGCCTGGTCGTGCGAGCAGATACGGGAAACGTATTTCGTGCGAGCATCCCTGGAAAGTCGTGCTGCCGGTCTCGCTGCCGCACGCATCCAGCCGACGGAGCTGAAGCTTCTCGCGCTGCTGATTGAACGGATGGAGCCGTTCGTGCTCTCCACGGAGGACGTCGGAATTGCGACCCTTGCGCGCCTCAACGCCCAGTTCCATCACACCGTCGTCACTGCGGCCGACAGTACACAACTGCTGGCCCTCACTCAATCGGTCGTTCGAGTGCCCATGATGGCGAGCATGTTTCGGGCCGATGGTGCCCAGTACCGCGCGCGCAGCAATCACCAGCACCGCGATATTCTGACGGCACTCGAGTCGGGGGACTCCCTGTGGGCCGAAGTCTCCATGCGCGCGCACATCCTGGCCGCGCGCAACATGGTGTCGCGAGAGGCCGTGTGCACCCCCCTCGAGACGACGCGGCCCGAACCGGACGGGGTGGCGGAGACCGAACCGGACCGCGCGCGGCTTACACCCTGACCGGGAACCCGGCGAGAGCGTCGCCCCCCGCGGCGGCCACCAAACGGCGGGTGTAATCGTGCTGTGGCGAGGCGAGCAGCTCCGGTATCGATGCGTGCTCAATGATCGTGCCGGCCTGCACGACGGCCACCCGCCGGCAGCTTGCCGCGAGCACCGGGATGCTCTCGGTCACGATCACCAGGGTGAACCCGAGCTCATCCTGGAGCCTGTGCAGCAGGTCGATGACGACGCCGACATCGACCGCATCCAGGGTCAGCGTGGGGTTGTCGGCGACCAGAAGTTCTGGATCGCACGAGATGGCACCGGCGATCAGCACCCGTTGGGCCATGAGGGGTGTGAGATCACCCGGGAAGAGCCCCAGGGTGGCTCTCGGATCGGCGAAGCCCACCTTGTCCAGCAGCGCCAGCGACAGTCGTTCGGATGCGGCGCGGGAGAGCCCCAGTGTCTTGCGGAGCGGGGTCTGCAGGTGGTCCCCCACGCTGAACGCACCGTCCATGCTTGCCACGGGCTCGCGGGGAATGTAGGAAATGTCCGTGCCCCGCAGCCGGGTGGCGGAGCGCTCGGGCAGACCGACGAGTTCGACACCATTGAACAGGATCGACCCGCCGGTAATGCGCACTCCGGGGGCCAGAAGCCCACTCGCCGCGAGGGCTATCTCCAATGCTCCGGAGTCGGCGGCGCCGAGCAGCCCGACGATCTCGCCCGCGGCGATGGTCAGCGACACTCCCGACACGACGTCGGGAGTGTCCGACGCCACCGCGATTCGAAGCCCTCGAACGTCGAGCAGAGCGGACGAACGATACCATAACGACGGAATTGGCTCGTCGGGTGCCAGCGGATCGACGGGCGCCGCCGGCGGGCGGCCGTGACCGGACTCCGCGGGACGGACGGGCGTCAGATCGCGCACGGGCGTCGGCAGCACCGCAAACGCGAGTCCCGTGGCGGCGCCCGCCGTCAGCACCAGGAGTGCGAGCGGTGTCCAGTCGGACAGGGTTCCAGTGGGCAGGTGATGCAGGGAGTGCCGCAGCATCGAGCCCCAGGTGCCTCTGTCCGGATCCTCCGGCCCCAGAAAATCGATGTAGCCGTGGCAGAGCACCAGGACGGCGAAGACCAGCAGTGACTGCCCGATGAGCCGAGCGCGAAGCGCCGGGACCGACGACTGCACCATCAGGCCCACGGCGGCCAGGCCTCGTCGGCCGCGCCGGCGCTCGCTCGGCCATGCGGCTCGCGTGGCCCGTGCCGCGCTGCGCACCAGCAGGAAGAACGGGATCGTTGCGAGCGCTCCAAACATGAGCAGCACGCCCGAGAGATCGTCGTTCGAGTTCGCGACCACGACGACAAGAAAAACGAGGGCAGGCGCCG
>Ga0307487_1000190_pt1 | contig 49693 bp, 47 predicted proteins | sample CBIW12metaG_FD_203665 | JGI IMG/M metagenome (GOLD analysis project Ga0307487, IMG submission 203665) | Sea-ice brine microbial communities from Beaufort Sea near Barrow, Alaska, United States - CBIW 1.2 | ecosystem: Environmental > Aquatic > Marine > Coastal | place: USA: Alaska | collected... | reverse complement strand
CAACATGAGCAATGATCTGGGGCGGAAAACGGTGGCGCTTGTAGCTGATCTTCTGTCTCTGCATCGACACCGACTACGCCCACATCAATGAACCAGCAACCTCAGCCGCGTTAATGTGACAACACCCATCGGATGGTCAATTCTTCTCCGCCAATCGCGGCAGCGGGGTGATCAACGCCAAATACGGGCCTGACCCTGGGCTGAAGATTTACTCCTTCCTGTCAGGCCAATACGGATCGTTCCATTCGAGCGTCATCGGGGCAACCGCAGGCGAAGCCCCTTTCGTGCTCGATGGCCTCCTGAACAATCCGGCCAGCTTCGATCCCCTCGTTCATTACACAGATACCGGCGGCGTGTCGGATCACGTCTTTGCCCTGTTCCATCTGTTGGGGATGACCTTCGCGCCGCGTCTGCGCGACTTTCCGGACCGGAAGTTGGCCTGCTTCGGGAGCGCGAAAGCGTGGCCCACTTTGTCGCCCATCATGGGCAAACCGATCAACGAAGAGGTGATCCGGCAGCATTGGGGCGACATCATGCGGCTCGCGGCCAGCATACGCGACAAGTCTCTCAAACCGTCTGAAATCTTGCGCAAGCTTGGGGCATACCGTCAGCAAAACCGGCTCTATCTTGCCCTCGGAGAAATCGGCCGCATCGAACGCACGCTTGTCTTATGAAGATCTGAGCTTTTGTGCGAAACAAGAGCCACAGATCAACATTTTAAAATGCTGATCTGTGGTGGTGGTTGGATCGTCTGACGCTTGGTCTTTAAGGACCGTTGCAGAGTAAGATCAACCACCACCTTCGCCAAAGGCCTGAACGGATACAGAGCGGCACAAAGCCCTCTAGGACAAGCATAGGATATGACGAAGATGACGGATGATACCATTGGTGTAGATATTTCCAAAGCCACTTTGGACATTCACCGGCTAAGCGACGGTAAGGTCATGTCGTTTAGCAATTGCCCCGCAGGATTTACGGCGCTTTCTAAGTTCTGCGCGAAGACGGCTGTGGTACGTGTTGTTTATGAAGCGACAGGCGCCTATCACAGCGGGCTTGAACGCGCTTTGGGCGCACATCTGCCGTTGGTAAAAGGGTCAGCACGCGCAGCGCTTCCCACCCATCCTCGACATGACCTACCACGCTCAGCAGGCGGGGGATCTCGCGTTGGACAATCTTATATACCCTGCGGCTCGGAAAAGCCCGCTGGAGCTTGCTCGGCAGTTCGTCGAAATTTATGGGGAACATCGTCGAGAAATTGGTCACTGGAACCTTTTCGAGACCAATCACGCGGTCGAGCAGGCTTAGGCTACCCCGCACCTGTGGCCAGTTTTTCACCAGCGGCGTGCCGGCATCTTCTGCCTGATCTCCAATGATCAGAATATCTGAAAGCGTTTGCATGCAAGGGATATTGGCTGCTTCTGCAGAAAGCGAAATCTGCGAACGATAAAACACCCGGAAATGGTACCAAAGGCTCTGAGCGGGCCTCATAAGCACCAGTTCTGCCCGTCCGGCGCTGCCGGCAAGACTGGACCAGTCAGTCCTTTTTGCTGCGCCGGGAAATTGCGTCCGATAATCAGTATTTTGCGTCATGGGCCTGGTTTTTTGCGTCATGACGCATTGCAAGCATCTGATTTCATTTATGAATTCAGCCCCTGAATCTAAGAGAATAAGAGGAATCAAAAAGAAACATGCCTGGGAGACAGGCAAATCGGAAGATTTTCAAAATTCAAATAGCAGGGCAGGGCGCTGATCTTGCGCTCAGAGACCCCTGTTCTGAGCGTTCAAGTATTCCTGATCAGGCGGTCATTTCTGAAAGAGCATGTCACTTTGTTTGAGGCCTGTGATAGCGGCCACATCAGGTTTCCGATTTTCGCCGACAGACCCAATATTCAAGTGGAGCGTTCAATGCCTCGTCAAGCAGACCGGCGGCGTCGCGCAACAACGAGCGTATAGCAGGGTCAGGGGAATCGCGTTTGGAACTGACGGCGTGAACGGTGGCTCTTGCCTGTGAGGGCGAGATGGATTCTGAAATGGGGATTGGGTTCACGGAGTCCTCATCATCACGCAGATTTTTCTATCCGCCTTCGACGACGTCCCCGATCCGCGGGCCAGTAACGCCCGCCACGACCTTGGGGAACTGCTTGTCATCGCTTTCGTATCGGTCCTGTGCGGGTCAGCCTCGTGCGCCGAAATGGCCGCCTTTGGTCGCGCAAAAGAACGCCTTTTCAGAGACTTCCTGAAGTTGAAGCATGCCATCCCATCACATGACACCTTCTCTGAGATCTTCCGGGTGATCGACCCAAAGGCACTCGATGCCGCCTTTGGCAAAGTGCTCGCCGATGTCGCAGCACTTCTCAAGGAAGGCGATGTCATCGCCATCGACGGCAAGGCATTACGCGGTGCTCGTGACAAAGATGAGAGTGCCCGGACGCGCATGATGGTCTCAGCCTATGCCTCGCGGCTGCGCCTCACGCTGGCGACAGTGACCGCCGACCGGGGCACAGAGCTCGACGCGGCCATTGAGGCTCTGGGACTGATTGCGCTCAAGGGCAAGGTGGTGACCGGTGACGCTCTGCACTGCAACCGCCGCACGGTGGCCGCGATCAACGCAGGGGGCGGCGATTGGTGCCTGGCGCTGAAAGGCAACCAAGAGTCCCTTCTGTCAGACGCCCGCGGCTGTTTCAGCAATTTGAAGGATGGCCACCCCGTGGCCAGCTCTGCGGACACGGCCCATGGTCGCAAAGAGACCCGGACCGGCGTGGTCGTATCGGCTAAAGCATTGGGAGAATATCATGAATTTCCAGGTCTCAAAGGGTTCGCCAAGATTGATGCAACCCGAGATATCGGAGGCAAAGTGACCTCCCAGACACGGTATTTTGCCTTATCCTGGATGCCCACACCCGAGGTTTTGCTCACCACGGTCCGCGACCACTGGGCCATCGAAAACGCTTTGCATTGGCAGCTTGACGTCTCGTTCCGCGAAGACGCTGCACGCAACCGAAAGGACAACGGACCGGGCAACATCGCCGTGCTGCGCCGCCGCGCTTTGGATGTCGTCCGACGCGACACATCCAAAGGCTCTCTCAGCATCAAACTCAAGCGAGCTGGCTGGGACGAGGCATTCTTATGCAGCGTTCTCAATGGGCTGTAAGAAGCATGATGCCAAACGCGATTGCCCTGATAGCAGGGTACAGACTGGATTTTTCTTTTGCTTTTTCATTTCCGCAAAAAAGAGAGCACCCAATATTCCGAGTACGACGCTAACACGAATGTAATCTGTGTAAGAAAACACAGCAAAAATCATACAAATCTTACAGAGGCCACGCATGACTACGAAGTTACCGAAAGAAGAAATCGCAGAAATTGCTGCCGCGCTTCACAAATTGCACAACGTGCCGAAATCTGAAGCCGTGGGCGATGCCCACGTGGCGGCGGCATGCGATGCGTTGCAAGCAAAGGCTGTTCCTCCGACAAACGCACTGATCACTATTGTTCTTGGAAAAGGTTCGCTCAGCACGATCAGCAAAGGTAAGCGTTTGTGGGAAGAGCGTCAGGCCGCCTTGCGCGCCGCCGCTGCTGCGGCACCGGCAAAGTCGCAAAAGACGGTGGATCTCTTTGAGGAACTCTGGATCGAGGCGTCGCGATCGGCGCGCCAGGAGGCGACTGCTCTCAAAGATCAGCTCGACTCGATGGAGCAAAAGCATCGAGAAGACATAATCGTACTCGAGCGTGGTCTCGAAGCGTCAGAGCAGAAGGCAGAGGCACAAGAAGCAGCACTCAAAGATCTTGCAGAAAAATCAGCGCAAGAACGCCAAGCGCTGCAGGCAAGGGTTGAAAAGCTGACTGCCGATCTGAAAATCGCAGAAAAACGGATTGTGGAAGACGCGCAGAAAGAAAGCGGCGACTTGCGTTCTCTCGCAACTGAACTGATCAGCGAACTGAAGGCTGCCAAGAAAGAGACAAAAGTAGCCTAATGCACATTCAAGTTGGCCATCTACTCAGGCTTTGTCCTGCGCACAGACCTGGATACAGAAAAACCCGGCGGAGCCTGAGAGGCACGCCGGGTGATTTCGCCGTCTTGCGCACGGACACAAAGACCCTTGGGCGGCTGACTTTGACATGTGCGCAGAAACCCGTTCTCGGTCGACCCAAAAACATTGAGACTTATCCCTTATCCAGAAGATTTCCGCGCGGGCCGATGACATTTACCGCGCGACCGGCAAATCTGACAGCCGCGTGGTGACGCGGGCTGCGATGATCAGTTCGCAGCTGCCATGTCCGGGATATGCCCTCCAAACCGTTCCTGCATTGACCGAAAGCTAATTCTCGGATTAAAATTTACAAGTAATGTGGTCGGACATGCGCTCGTCCTGCAAACTCATTCATTTTAGGTCAAACCGTAACCTTATGGTTGTCCGGTGAAACGAGGGCCAGACCAGGGGCATATGTCGCGCTTCAAATTCAGTGTCAAACACGTCGAAGCTTATATCGCTGTTGTGGATCTCGGCACGTTCCGACGCGCGGCGGACAGGCTTAATACGACACAGCCCAATATTTCGAACCGGATCGCCCAATTGGAAGCCTATGTCGGCCAACGGCTGATGGAACGTGATGCTGGGTCTGTTAGGCTCACGGCACATGGAACCGCGTTGCTTGAACCTGCACGTTTGATCCTGAGCGCCGCTGATGGATTTATTGCCGCAATCGGGGATACATCGAAATTCGAAGGCGTGCTGCGGCTCGGCGTCAGCGAGATGGTGGCGCACTCGTGGTTGCGTCAGTTTTTATGCGCGATGAAGACCCGGTTTCCGACCATCGATATCGATCTGACTGTCGATATGAGCGTAACACTGAGCAACGGTCTGTTCAGGCGTGATCTGGACCTAACTTTACAGAATGGTCCGTTTGATCGCGACGCACACAGAACCGAGCCGCTTGGTCAGTCCGCGCATGTCTGGGTCGCCGCACCTTCGTTGGGTTTGCCGGACCGCGTCCTCACTCCGCCCGAAATCACCAGTCACGCGATTTTGGCCCACTCCCGCAACTCGACTGCCTATCGCCAGATTAAAGACCATTTTTCGACTATTGGCCAACCTGCCCGCCTCGTCTCGTCAACCTATATTGGGAGCTTTTTGCAAATGGCGCTGGATGGGTTAGGTATTGCCTGCCTTCCTGCCGCGATGCTGACGGAATCCCTGGAAGACGGTCGGCTGCAAACTGTCAACTACCCGTTTATCCCTAATAATCTCAAGTTTTTCGCCCGATACATGGCACATCCCGCGCCGACCTATCTGCAAGAAGCTGTTGCTGTCGCGCAGCTGATTTTTCCGCCAGACCAAAATGCAGAATAAAGTTTCTTTATCCTTTTGATCAAAACAAACAATTTTTATTAACTTTTCGATCAAGCCTAAGCTGACTCAAACTTCGATGGCGAGGAAGCAATGGCGAACGAAACAGTGCGGCTTGGGGTGGATATTGGCGGAACGTTTACGGATGTCGTGATCGAAATCGGAAGTAGACACCATTCCACGAAGGTTCTGACGACATACTCCGCCCCGGAAGATGCGATTATTCAGGGCATGCATCAGGTCTGCAAAAAGGCTGATATATTGCCCGGTGCGATCTCACAGATCATTCACGGTACAACTCTGGCGACGAATGCGCTGATCGAACGACGTGGGGCAAAAACGGCACTCATCACCACCAAAGGATTTCGGGATGTGATCGAGATGCGCACCGAAAGCCGTTTCGAGCAATACGACTTGGACCTCGTCCTCCCCGCGCCGCTCTTGCCACGCAACAGGCGGCATGTCGTGACTGAACGGCTGGATGCAGCGGGCAATGTTTTGCTGCCGCTCGACACTGCAGAGGTTGAAGCCATTGCCGAGAAGTTGAAAGTCGCCGCCTATGAAAGCGTCGCCATCGGGCTCCTGCACTCTTACATCAACGATACGCATGAGCGTCAAATCGCTGCAATTCTGGCAAATCGTCTGCCCGGGGTGATGCTGTCGCTTTCCTCGGAAGTCTCGCCGCAGATGCGCGAATACGAGCGCTTCAACACGACGATTGCCAATGCCTATATCAAGCCGATGATGAAAAGCTATCTCAGCCGCCTGGCCGGCAGGCTGGCAGATGAAGGTGCAGATTGCCCAGTCTTTTTGATGCATTCGGGCGGCGGAATCATCGACATCGAGACCGCCGCTGAATTTCCTGTTCGTCTTGTAGAGTCCGGGCCCGCGGGCGGCGCCGTTTTCGCTGCGGACATTGCCGCACGTCACTGTCTGGATAAAGTGCTGAGCTTCGACATGGGCGGGACGACGGCCAAGATTTGCCTCATCAAGAACCAGACGCCCAAGACGGCGAGGACCTTCGAAGTCGCTCGCTCATATCGTTTCAAAAAGGGGTCGGGCATGCCGATCTCAATCCCCGTGATTGACATGGTCGAGATTGGCGCGGGCGGCGGTAGCCTCGCGCATGTGGATGCGATGAACCAGATCAGGGTCGGGCCGGAAAGCGCCGGATCGGAACCGGGCCCGGCCTGCTACGGGCGCGGAGGTGCTAAACCTGCCGTGACCGATGCCGATCTGATTCTCGGCAAGCTCGACCCAGAGAATTTCGCAGGTGGAACGATCCCGCTTCATCCCGAGGCGTCAAAAAAAGCGTTGGACGATGTGCTTGGCGAAAAGCTGTCTATGTCCACGATAGAGGCTGCATGGGGGCTTGCGGAAGTCGTCGATGAGAACATGGCGAATGCCGCGCGTGTGCATGCGGTGGAGAATGGCGAAGACCTGAGCGAATACACGATGATCGCGTTTGGCGGCGCGGCTCCGCTCCATGCCGGGCGTTTATGTGAAAAGCTCGGGATCGCACGCTGCCTTGTGCCGCAAGGTGCGGGCGTCGGGTCAGCCATTGGCTTCCTGCGTGCTCCCTTCAGCTTCGAGGCGAACCGCTCGGCCTTCATGAAAGTCAGCGATTTCAATGTGGCCGCTGTCACCGCGCTTTTTGCCGAACTGGAAGAAGAAGCGACGGCCTTCGTGCGCAACTGCGACGCCAGTGCCGAGGTGCAGGCAGAGCACAAGATCTACATGCGCTATTCCGGGCAAGGCTGGGAAATACCCATCGTGCTGACACCCGAACAGGCCGCCGCTCCCAACGCGGACACCCTTCTGAAGTTGTTCGAACTGGATTACTCGAGGCTCTTCGGCCGCGTGGTCGCCGGGCTCGAGGCGGAAATCACAGTCTGGTCGGTCAACGCTTTCACGCCGCCTCAGTCAACCGTTCTGGTGACGGCCATGCCGCGGGGTAGCGACGTCCCGGTGCACGGACGAAGAGCGCTGTTTGACGCAGCACTTGGCCGAATGACCGACGCCGCCGTCCTGTCGCGCAGCGACTTCACGCCGGGGTCCGTCATCCACGGGCCTGCCGTAGTGACCGAAGATGAAACAACCCTGATTCTACCAACCAGCCGCAGCCTCATCGCGCAGCCCGATGGCTGTCTCGACATGCACATCTCATCACAGAAACAGACCGAAACAATCACGACTGAGGAAGTGGCAAATGTCTGAGATTGGAAAAGTCGCAAGTCAGGTGATGTGGAACCGCCTGATCTCCATCGTAGAGGAACAGGCACAGGCTCTGGTGCGCACGTCATTCTCCACCAGCGTGCGCGAGGCGGGTGACCTTTCTGCCGGGGTCTATAATGAAGCGGGCGAGATGTTAGCGCAGGCCGTCACCGGGACACCGGGCCATGTTAATGCAATGGCGGATGCGGTACCGCACTTCATCCGCAGGATCGGGCGCACCAATATTCACGAGGGCGATGTATATATCACGAACGATCCTTGGGAAGGCACGGGCCATCTTCATGACATTACCGTGGTCACGCCTTCGTTTCATAGAGGTCGGTTAGTCGGCTTCTTTGCATGCACTGCACATATCGTCGATATCGGCGGGCGCGGTTTTGGGGCTGATGGTAATTCGGTCTATGAAGAAGGCCTCTACATCCCGATTATGAAGCTATTCGCGCGCGGCGAAGTGGACGAGACACTGATCCGCATCGTGCGTGGCAATGTGCGTGAGCCGGATCAGCTTGTCGGCGATATCTATGCGCTGGCGACCTGTAACGAGGTCGGCCACCGCCGTCTGATCGCGATGAGCGAGGAATTCGGTCTGTCCAATCTGGTGGGAATATCGGCGTTTATCCTCGATAACTCGCGCCGCGCGACGCTGGAAAAGATCAACGCCCTGCCCCAAGGTTCGAGTTCGGGGCATATGCGGATTGACGGTTTCGATAGCCCAATAGATCTGGCTGTGCGGCTTGAAATCACCCGCGACCGGATTGTGGCCGATTGGGATGGAACCTCAGGTGTCGACCGCAAAGGCATCAATGTACCGCTCGTTTATACCAAGGCCTATACTTGCTACGCGTTGAAATGTGCGATCGCGCCGGAAATACCGAACAACGCCGCATCGCTCGCGCCATTCGAGATCATCGCGCCAAAAAATAGTATCGTGAACGCTCTGCACCCGGCCCCGGTGGCACTGCGGCACGTCATCGGTCACATGATCCCTGACACGGTCTATGATGCGCTGGACAAGCTGTTGCCGGATCTTGTGCCGGCCGAAGGTGCGGGAAGCCTGTGCAACTTTCAGGTCTCGCTCCGCCCTGCCTCTGAAGCAGCTTGGAAAAGCGGTGCGCGGCGTGCGGAAATCCTCACCTTCAACTCTGGCGGTGCTGGTGCACGTCCAGGTTTTGACGGTCTGAACGCGACAGCTTTCCCATCCGGTGTGATGACCATGCCGGTCGAGGCGACCGAGCAGGTCGGCCCGGTGATTATCTGGCGCAAAGAACTGCGGCCCGATTCATGTGGTGCGGGCAAGTATCGTGGTGGTCTGGGTCAGAATATGGAGGTCGGTGCACGAAACGGGCATGAGTTCGACTTTCAGGCCATGTTTGACCGGGTGAACCACCCTGCGCGGGGCCGCGCGGGCGGACAGGATGGCGCACCAACAACGATAGCGCAGGATGACGGTGCCACGATGAAGGGCAAGGGTAAGCAATTCGTGCCCGAAGGGCGGCGAGTCATGTTGGGTCTGCCCGGAGGCGCGGGCTACGGAGCCCCCAAAGCACGCGCGCCCGAGTTGGTCCGTCGCGACCTTGCGCTCGACTACATCACGCCCGCTTTCGCGCGGGATCACTATGGCATGTCCGAAGAGGAAATCGCGGATGTGACAGCCCGCGCAGGTTTGGGAGAAACATTCTGATGTCCACCACCGCTCACGATACGATGCCGACCAATCGCTTTCTCACGGCGATCCGGACAGGCCAACCGCAGATCGGGCTATGGGTCACGCTTTGCTCATCTTTCTCGGCCGAGATCGTCGCAGGTGCTGATTTCGACTGGGTCGTACTCGATACCGAACATTCGCCCAGCGAGATCGAAACCGTGCTGGGTCAGTTACAAGCTTTTGCGGGAAGCCGCGCAACGCCGCTCGTGCGGCCCGACTGGAACGACGCGGTGAAGGTCAAGCGGCTGCTCGATATTGGCGCGCCTGGTCTGCTAATCCCGATGGTGCAATCGCCTGCCGAAGCCGAAGCGGCAGTCAGGTCGATGCGCTATCCCCCGCATGGTGTGCGCGGTTTCAGCGGTGCGACGCGGGCAAATGGCTTCGGTCGCTATACCGACTATCTGAACCGGGTACAGGAAGAAACCGCCCTACTCGTGCAGGTCGAAACCCGTGCCGCCCTTTCCTGTGCGCAGGAAATAGGCACGGTAGACGGTGTCGATGGTGTCTTCTTTGGCCCTGCGGATATCGCTGCGGATATCGGGCGGCTGGGTCAACCACTGCATGACGATGTCTGGGAACTGGTGTTGCCCGCTGCACGCAGGCTGATTGCTGCGGGGGTTCCTGTCGGCACGCTCGTCGCCGATGCCGAGTTTGGCCGCCGCCTGATACATGAAGAAGGTTTCACTTTTGTCGCTTGCGGATCTGATACTGGCCTTCTGGCGCGCGGGGCAGACACTCTGGCGGCAAGGATGCGGACATGACAATTCTTTTCGCTACTCGGCAACTGGCAAATGTCCGTCCTTCAGCTTCTGCCGCGATCAGCCAGAAGGCCAAGATGATGCACGCGGCCGGCGAAGACGTCATTGACCTTGGCATCGGCGAGCCGGATTTCGACACGCCATCGCATATTGTCGAGGCTGCCTTCGAGGCCGTGAAGCGCGGCGAAACGCGCTATCCGCCGACCGGCGGCACGGCAATGCTTAAAGCGGCCATCGCGCGAAAATTCGCTCGCGATCACGGGCTTAACATAAAAGCTAACGAAATCATCGTGTCGAATGGTGCCAAGCAGGTGATCTTTGACGCGCTCATGGCCACGCTCGAACCGGGCGACGAGGTGATCCTCTGCGCGCCCTATTTCGACAGCTATCGCAACATCATTGCGCTGCTGGGCGGCGAGCGCCGGGTCGTAACTTGCCGTCGTGAGGACGGGTATCGCCTGCTGCCTGACGCGCTCGCATCAGCGATCACCAACAAGACCCGCTGGCTGATCTTGAACGCGCCGTCCAATCCGGCCGGCACGATCTATGATGCGACGGAGCTACGCGCACTCGGAGATGTCCTTGCGCAACATCCGCAAGTCGCGATCTTGTCGGACGAAATCTACGAACACATCCATTTCGGCGCTGCAGGACATATCAGCTTTGCCGCTGCTTGCCCCGACCTCGTCGACCGCATCCTAACCGTCAATGGCGTATCGAAAGCCTATGCCATGACCGGCTGGCGGATCGGTTATGGTGCGGGCCCCGCGGCGCTGATCGACGCAATGGTGACAGTGCAATCGCAGATTTCGTCGGGTGCTTGTAGCGTCGCGCAAGCGGCAGGGGCTGCAGCACTCGATGGACCGCAGGATAGTGTGGCGCAGTTCCGTGCCGCTTATCTGGCTCGCCGAGACCTTGTGGTCGATGCAGTAGCGCGAATTCCGGGGCTGACGCTGGCGCAGCCGGGCGGGGCGTTCTACGCGTTCATCGACTGTTCAGCGCTCCTCAGCGTGGCCACGCTCGATGGAAAGCCTTTGCAGGATGATACGGCAGTCTGCTCCTATCTGCTGGAAGCTGCAAAGGTCGCTGCCGTACCCGGCAGCGTCTATGACATGCCCGGTCACTTCCGGATATCGACTGCCTGCGCCGAGGATGCGCTGGCAGAGGCTATGACGCGTATCGCACGCGCCTGTGCCGCCCTCGTAATGTGAAATATTTACCCGACGCGAGATGGGGACACATTGCAGGATCAAGACCAACAATGTCCAACAAGGAGAGAAACAATGAATAAAATGATCAAGACTGGGACCGCCGTGGCCACGATCTGGATGATGGCGAGTGCCGCTACTGCGCAGACAACTTGGGTGATGGCCTCGGGCTATCCCGAAGACAGCTTTTTCACCCAGACCATTCGCCAGTTCATCGAACAAGTGGAGACGGAATCCGAAGGGGCTTTGACCATTGACTTGCGCCCTAATGGCGAGCTGATCAAACTTGATGCTATCCGGCGTGCGGTTCAGTCTGGGCAAATTCAGCTCGGTGAAATCCGCTTCGGTGTTTACGGCAATGAAAACCCGATGTTCGCACTTGACAGTCTACCCAATGTCGCGGGTGATTACGACAGCGCTCGGTTGCTGATGGAGGCGCAGAAGCCTTGGTTTGATCAGGAATTCGAAGCGAATGGTATGACGATCTTGAGCTACTTGCCGTGGCCGGGGCAAGGTTTCTACACGAATTTCGATGCTGGCGACGGAGCCGATTTCGCAGGCGTCAAGCTGCGCATCTATTCACCTGCAACACAGCGGATGGGAGACCTTCTTGGTTTTCAGGCAACAATCCTGCCATTTGCAGAGATTCCGCAGGCCTTCTCGACCAGCCTCATCCAGTCGCTGTTCACATCGGCCCAGACGGGCAATGACATTCAGGCTTGGGATTACGTTTCGCATTTCACCTACACTGGATCGATGCATAACAAGAATGCGATCATCGTCAGTCAGCGCGATCTCGCCAGGCTTGATCCTGACTTGCAGGAGATCGTGATCGCCGCAGGCAATAAAGCCACCGAAACAGCTTGGGAGCTGAGTCAGATGGCTGGCAAAGAGACGGCCCGCAGGCTCGAAGAAAACGGGATGATCGTCTCGGAGGCCTCACCCGAATTGCAGGCAAAGCTGGCCGAGATTGGTGTGCAGATGATGGAAGAATGGAGTTCCGAGGCGGGCCCGGAAGAGCTTGCCGTGCTCGAAGCCTATCAGGCTATGTTAGAGTGATGAGCCAACCCAGTGACCGAAGCGCTAAGCGCTTCGGTCACTGCACCATTCCAGTTTTTGAAGGAGCGAAGGCTTATGCTTAGGGCACTCATCCATCGTCTCTATCTGGTCTGTGGCTATTCCGCAGGTGTCTTACTTGCCGGAATTGCGGTCGCCACGCTCTGGCAGATTATCGCGCGGCAAATGGGACGCGCGGTCGAAACGACCGAGATTTCTGGTTTCTTCCTCGCTGCATCGACGTTTTTGGCGCTTGGCTATACTTTCGTGAACGGTGGACATGTGCGGATCACGATCCTGCCTCAGTTCGTCTCGCACAAAGTCAGCCGCGCCATGGAACTCTGGTGCTGTGCAATCGGGATACTTGTGACTGGCTATGTTGCCTGGCAGATGACGATTTTCACCATCGAGACCTATCGCTTTGGCGATCTCAGTCCGGGCATGATGGCAATTCCCCTTTGGATACCGCAAAGCGCCGTGTCCTTCGGACTTGTCGTGATGTGCATCGGCATCCTCGAACAGGCAACGCTGATCTGGGCCGGGCAGTCTGCCGATTATGGAACCAATATCGACAGCACAGCGGAGTAACAAACATGGAACCAGTTGCTTTGGCCGGTCTGGTGTTGGGACTGAGTCTGCTTTTTCTACTTGGATCAGGCGTCTGGATCGCTTTGTCCCTGCTCACCGTGTCCGTCATAATCTTCCTGTTTTTCACACCGCTTGATCCCGGCTCAATCCTGTCCTCGACGATGTGGGATGCAAGCTGGAACTGGGCATTGACCGCCCTGCCCCTTTTCATCTGGATGGGCGAAATTCTGATGCGGTCGGGCCTTTCGGCAAGCCTATTCCGCGGATTGTCACCATGGGTCGGCTGGCTGCCCGGCGGGCATCTGCATGTCAATGTGATTGGGTGCGGCGTGATGGCAGCGGTGTCAGGATCATCAGCAGTGACCTGCGCGACTGTGGGGCGAATGACCGTTCCGGAACTGCGCAAGCGCGGTTATGACCACCGGATGATGGTCGGATCGCTGGCTGGAGCAGGCACTTTCGGCCTGCTGATTCCGCCATCGATCATCATGATCGTCTATGGCGTCGTGGCGCAGCAATCAGTGGCGCGGCTCTTCATCGCGGGGATTGTGCCGGGTCTGCTACTGATGTGCCTCTTTTCGGGTTATATCGCAATCTGGTCGATGCTGAACCCAGACAAACGCGGGGAAATGCCGCCGCGAACGACCTTCTTTGAAAAGATACGGGCCTCGAAAGACCTGTTGCCCGTCGTGTTGCTGATCGTGGCGATCATCGGGTCGATTTACCGCGGCATAGCGACACCGACCGAGGCTGCGTCGATAGGGATTGTCGGTGCATTGCTGCTTTCATGGCTGAACGGAACTATGACACGGAAAATGCTGACCGAGAGCCTGCTCTCGGCGACGCGCATTTCCTGCATGATCTCGTTCATCATTGCCGTCGCAGCGAGCCTATCTGTAGCTGTCGGTTTCGCGGATATCCCGCGCGTCGCGGCGGCTTGGGTAAATCAAATGAACCTTTCACCCATTGCCTTGCTTGTTGTACTGACGGTGTTTTTCCTGATCCTCGGCTGTTTTCTCGAAGGCATTTCGATTCTCGTACTGTCAAGTTCCGTCGTGCTGCCGATGGTGCAGGCTGCGGGCATCGATCTGATCTGGTTCGGCATCTATGTTGTGATCGTCATCGAATGCGCACAGATCACTCCGCCAGTAGGCTTCAACCTGATTGTGCTGAAATCACTGACAGGGCGCGGCATTGGTGAAATTACCCGCGACACGTTGCCGTTTCTTTTGATACTTCTGTCATCTATCGTCCTGTTCGTGGCATTTCCCGGCCTAATCACTTTTTTGCCTGAATTGATGTTTCGTTGAGCTGTCTGTGTGCATCACCGATAAATGCAACATGAATCGTTGCAGCATCCAATGAGAGTGCCCCCACTCGATTTTTTCGGCACCTTCATAGCTGTCACTTGGCAATACGTCATGGCCGCAGCGGCAACCCAAAAGGGTGGTTTCCATCCACTCTGCAGACTGCACACGCGAGAAGCGCAACTTGCCTTATGAGGCAGATCCGGAGATCAAATGGCGCTGGATAACTTCCCACGTTTCCGGATGGTATTCTGAAAGAGCTATTTCCAAAAAAGCCCTTTCATCCACACCGCAGACCTTAGCAAGTTGTGGAATCCGGTTTATCGGAATCTTCGTCACACCTTTTTTCATCATCGAAATAACATTGGGGTTCGGGTAGCCAATACGATCTGCAATCACACGCTGTGACAAGCAGGAGAGTACCGCAAAGTGTGGGGCAGTTGCTGATCTTGGGTGTTGATGGCAATGTCAAACCATGGATACGTCTGGTCAAATTGTTCATCTCAAGGTTCGGTTACTCAGGATTTCTCCGATGATCTGGCGCCGGGTGATGGTCCCGGCAGCCATGATGAACCGCCCCTTGTTTGCCGGAGGCTGATTACTTCATGTCACGCGACCATATCTAACGCGTTGAACTGTGCATAGTACCTCTCTTCTGCTTCTGCGGGCGGGATATATCCGATAGGCTCAAGCAGGCGGCGATTGTTGAACCAGTCGACCCATTTGAGTGTTTCCCATTCGACAGCAGCCATGGTTTTCCATGGCCCCAGCCGGTGGATGACTTCGGCTTTGTAGAGGCCGTTTATCGTTTTGGCCAAGGCGTTATCGTAAGAGTCACCGACGCTGCCGACCGAGGGTTCGATCCCCGCGAGGGCCAATCGCTCGGTATAGCGAATGGACAAATATTGCCCACCGCGGTCCGAATGATGAATGAGGCCACCTTTGTGAACGGGGCGACGATCATGCAATGCCTGTTCCAGCGCATCGAGTACAAAATCTGTTTTGGGCGAACTGGAGACACGCCAGCCCACGATCTTATCGGCGAAGGTATCGATGATAAAAGCGACATAAACGAAGCCCTGCCAGGTAGAGACGTAGGTGAAATCGCTTACCCAAAGCATGTTTGGTGCCGGGGCTCGGAACTTGCGGTTCACCTTGTCTTTTGGACATGGTTGGCTCCTATCCGGTACGGTTGTTTTCTTTATCTTCCCTCGAATAACACCTTGAATATCAAGACGTTTCATCAGCCTGGCCACAGTACAGCGTGCGATAGTGAACTTCTCACGCTGTAGTTGATGCCAGACCTTTCGGATGCCGTAGACTTCATTGTTCTCTTCCCAAACACGTTTAATCTCAGGGCTAAGATCGGCGTCCCGCTTGGCACGATCCGAGGCCAAGTCTGGGTTTTTGATGATCGCTGCATGCGCATAAAATGTGGACTGGGCGATTGGCAAAACCTTGCAAACCGGCTCGACACCCAAGCCATCTCGATGCTCTTCTATGAAGGCAATCATCGTTTGAAGGGGCGGGCGAGCTCCGCCTGCGCAAAATATGCTGACGCTTTTCTGAGGATCTCATTGGCTTGGCGCAGCTCTCGAAGCTCGCGCTCCATCGCCTTGATCTGCGCGCGCTCATCAGAGGCCTGCCCGTCTTTGCGACCGCTATCGATATCGGATTGCTTAACCCAGCGCCGCAGCGTGTCCCTGCCACATCCGATCTTCGGCGCGATGGCCATGATCGCCGCAGATTGATTGGCGTATTCATGCTCGTGTTCCAAAATCATCCGAACCGCGCGGGCACGCACCTCAGTCGAAAATCTGTTTGCTCTGTTACTTTTTTCCATGGGCTCCATCCATACTTACTTTGGAGCCTCCGGCAAACTGGGGGCAGCCATGACCTTGCGGGAGTTACATGGCGTTTTCCAGACCGCGATGGGGTGGGAAGGCATCCATCTGTTCGGCTTCGAGATCGGCGCCGTGCAGTATGGACCATTTGATCTGCATATGGCCTCAGCGAATGTGGCGGTTTCGAAGTTTGATTTCAGCCAGAACGCTCGGTTTTCCTACACCTATGACATGGGCGACAGTTGGGTTCATGAAGTACGGGTCGAAGGTTTCGCGACCGCCAATCCGAAGAAACTTTACCCCGTTTGCACTGGCGGTTCGGGCGCCTGTCCACCCGAAGAGTGCGGCGGGCCACAAGGCTATCTGGAACGCCGCGATGAAGCGGACGGCTATGATGCGTGGCGTGACATGGGCGTGATGGTCGATTGGTTGGATGATCTTCTGCAGAGGGGTGTTGGGGATGAAGCCGTCGCTGAGTTGACAACCGATGAGGCGCGGGTGGCAATGGAGCGCATGGTAGCACGCGGGCCCTTTCTGCCGGACAAGTTTTCTCGCAAGCTGGTGAACCAGGCTTTTCGGGACGGGGTGCATCGAGATTTGATGCACCAGCAATTTGTTTAAACTGTCCGAAAGGGTCCCTTTTCGGTCACCGTTGACAGGATCAGTTTATGCCCCGAATGCGCATTCTCACGGTCAATGAACAGGAGGTCTTCAACAAGCCACCCCCGTTCGACCATCGCGACCGGAAGAAGTTCTTCGACTTTCCCAAATCTTTGCTGGCAGTCTCCGCGACCATGCGCAATCCGGATCATCAGATCAGTTTTCTGGTAAGCTGCGGATATTTTCGTGCGACACGACGGTTCTACGCGCCTGCGGATTTCGTGGATCGCGATGTTGCGTATGTGGCTAGCCAGCTTGACCATTCGGTTCCATCAGGCGTCCATTATCCGGATCGCACTCGGCAGCGCCATCAGCAGACCATTCTGGATTTTTATGGCTTCACACCTTTTGATCTGAGCGCCAGCGCTGCCTTGGCCACCGAGATCGCGACAATGGCGCGAATGCATTTGAAACCGCGCCTGATCTTCGACCGCTGCGTGGATTTTCTGATCCAGCGGCGCGTGCAAGTGCCATCCGCCCATCGGTTGAATGATTTGATCCGTGCCAGTCTGCACGAGCGCAAGGCAGAGCTGATTGCATTGATGGACAGTCAACTGCCTGCCGAGACGCGGAACCTTCTTGATGACTTGTTCACGTCACCGGATGCTCAGAACCGCTACCGTCTAACGCTGCTCAAGCGATTGTCACAATCGACGAGCCCCACAAGGATCAAGGAAGCCGTCGCTGATTTTGCAATATTATCGGAGCTGCATCACCAGTTGGGCGACATTCTTGTACAACTCGCTCTTGGCACCGCAGGCATTCGGTATTTTGCGGGCGGCGTGCTGCGATCAGAGATTTTCCAGATGCGGCGCCGGGATCGGAATGACCGATACATTCACGCTGCCGCCTTTGTTGCCCACCAATTCTACCGCTGTCAGGACAACATGGTTGATCTGTGGCTCAGCGTCATGGCATCCTTCAAAACAGCTGCGGCCCGAGACTATCAGGAAACGCTCGTACCGGAGCGTCAGAACCAGCAACGGCAGATCGAAATCGTCGTCAATGGTTTGGAGGTTTCCGTCTTTGGTGTTCTCCGCGATATTCAGAGCGTCATGTCAGCGGCCAATCTGTCAGACGCAGAAAAGGTCACCGCCACAGTGGCCCTTCTCAATCAGGGGCAGCCGGAAGATTTTGACCGACTGAAGGATGATCTTGCAGCGACCGCCAGTGATGCCGGTTGGCATGATATTCTGGAGGCCTGGTCATTGAAGCTGCAAAATCGCCTCAGTCCACTGCTGCGGGCGCTCAACTTCATGCCCAACAAGCGTGCCGCTGCGCTTTTGGATGCGATTGATCACTTCAAGGCAGATGGGGATTTATCAGCTAGCCACGCGCCGATGGACTTCCTTGATGTGGGACAAAGGGCAGTGCTTGTGCGGGGCGATGGCACCTTCCGGGTGTCGCTTTACAAGGTATTTCTATTTCAAGCCGTCACTACGGCCATCAAGTCCGGCGACCTCAACGTGGAACAGTCCTACAAATATCGACCCATGGATGCTTACTTGATCGATAAAGATCGTTGGCAGCGCGAAAAGGGCCATTTGTTGGAGCGGGCAGGTTTGACGGAATTCACTGATCCTGCCTCCGTACTGGCTACGCTGAATTCCGCGCTCACCTCCCAGTACCAGGCAACGAATGGTCGTGCCGCCAACAATCCCCACCTGAAGCTGCGCAAGGATGGGACGTTCCACATTGGCACACCGGCCATCGATGCCCGTGAGCCCGACCCACTGGGCGATCTCTTTCCTCAGCGGCACGATGTGCCGCTCGCGCAGGTTTTGGAAACCGTCAACAATCACTGCGGAATGCTGCTTTCCTTCGAGCATTGGCAGCAGACCCATGTCCGGCAGGCGACATCCCATCCCGCTTTGCTCGCCGGGATCATGGGATTGGGCTGTGGCATCGGCGTCCGCAAGATGGCGCGGATTTCCACGAGCGTGACGGAAAGCGAGTTGGATCATACGGTGAACTGGCGCTTCTCGCTTGAGAACATCCGAGCCGCCAATGACGCCGTAGTTAAGGCCATGGGCGCGATGGAGCTGCCCAATCTGTACCGTCAGACGCAGGATCAGCTCCATACTGCTAGCGATGGCCAGAAATTCGAGGTGCGCGGCGATAGTCTGCACGCCAGCCGGTCGTTCAAGTACTTCGGGCAGGGACAAGGCGTCAGCGCCTATACCTTCGTCGATGAGCGTAATTTCCTGTGGCATTCCCTGATGATCAGCGCGGCGGATCGCGAAAGCGCCTATGTGATCGACGGCCTCATGTGCAACGATGTCGTTAAAAGCGACATCCATTCCACCGACACCCACGGTTACACCGAGGCTGTCTTTGGCCTGACCCATCTGCTGGGCTTTTTCCTTTGCTCCACGCATTAAGGGGGTTGGCAAGCAGACACTCTATATCTTCAAGCCGAAAAATCAGGCCGATGATGACTGGGCCATCCGCCCTGACAAGACCATCAATGAAGCCATCATTCGCGAAAACTGGGATGACCTGCTGCGCCTGGTGGCCACCATCAAGCTGAAGGAAAACACCGCCTCGGACATCTTCCGGCGGCTGAATTCTTATTCCCGCCAGCACGCGCTTTATCAAGCCATGAAGGCCTTCGGGCAGATCATCAAATCCCTGTTCATCCTGCGCTACATCGACGATCTCACCCTGCGGCAGGCCATCGAGCGTCAGCTCAACAAGGTCGAGCTGGCCAACCGTTTCACCCGTGCCGTGGCCGTCGGCAACCCGCGTGAGTTCACCCAAGTGGAAAAGGAAGAACAGGAAGTTGCAGAGGCCTGCAACCGCCTAATCAAAAACAGCATCATCTGTTGGAATTATCTTTACCTGACCAGACAGGTTGAAAAGGCTCCAGACACCGAGGCCAGAAAAAACCTGCTACGCTTGATCGCCTCCCATTCGCCCATGTCATGGGCACATATCAACATGCTCGGCGAGTACGACTTCTCCGAGGAAAAGCTCCGCGATACCCTTGGCATCCTGCCCCCGAAAAAGGCAGCATAAACAGAGCAGCAAAACGGGTGGGGCGAAAACACGAAAAACGCCATCAGACCAACATCATGGCGTGAACGCTATGTCGCATTACGTACCTTTGTTGGGAGGAACCCCATTTGGGCAAACCGTCTCGCGCAACCACACCTCAAAATCCTCACGATCACGTGGTCGCGTTCGTGAAAGCCCAAGATGGCCGGCCACCGCCAAGCGGTATCGCCTGGCTGTACGATCGGAAAAGATGCGTTGCGGGATATCGGTGGCCAAACCTACTTGAAAGGCGACATACGAAACGACTTCACCATCGACAGTGGCCTAGTCCTCAATGAAACGGCCACAAACCCGGACACTGCAAAGTTGAAGTGCCGCCTCCACGCAGATCTTCGGTGGCAGCATACCAAGAAACCCGATATCTTCGAACGAAAGAGCCCAATTCCGCGCCGAAAACTGTTCCATCCAACACCCTCCCTGATACTGACGGCAATGAACGCCAAGAGGTTCAGAAGTGCAATCCGGATTGAAAGTTCACAAATGTTCTAAATTATGGCCACTTTCGCAGCTTCGAGCCAGTTGGGCCAACCATGAGCGCACGCATCAGGGCAAAGTGTGTTGCGGCAGAACGTCCAACGAAACTATGCTCGAAGTGAAAAAAATCTGGCGGGCAACGTTTGTGAACTGAACTTGGCCTGACAGACACTACCGAAAAACGGCCAACTGTCAGATCACATCTGAACCACTACAGATCACCGAAGACCGCGCATTGCCTCGTCTGAAACCTTACCAAATGCTGCCTTTGCCATATCCACATTGCGAGCGCGACCAACTGGCGTTCCCAAAAGCCAGTTGGTCTCCCTTTACTACTAGTTCTGATAGAAGCCGCCCCCGCGACTCAGTTGTTCAGTAAACCTGATACCGCTTGACCATATCCCAATCCAATTTTAACCCGAAGCCTGGTTCCTGCGGCACGGCGATCATGCCGTCCTTGGGTTGCGGCCTGTTTGTGATCATTCCTGCCCAAATCGGGTCACGCGCTGGTTCGAAACATTCCACACAGACGCCGTTAGGAATAGCAGCAATCATATGAGTCGCAATCTGTGGTTCTTCGTGGTGGCCGACTTCGATATCATGCAGTCCGCACAGCGCAGCCGCCCGCCGCCATTCGGTGATGCCACCGGCCTCCGACGCATCAAAATTGACGATATCGACCGCCCCTGCGTCCACCAGACGTCGCACTCCAGCCGCTGTGGCTTCACTCTGTCCAGCATCGATCGGGATGCGTGTCTGACGGCGAACCTCCGCCATCATCCGAGCGTCATCATGCCAATGGCAAGGCTCCTCGAACCATTTGATATCCAAATTCTCAATCAATCGAGCAAATCGAATAGCTTCTGACACAGGCCAGCCGCGATTTGCATCGACGGCAATCCAGAAATCATCACCTCCACCCTCGCGTGCCGCCTTGACTCGGGCGGCGTCTTCTTCCGCCGACAGCCCACCAACCTTAACCTTACATCCCATCAGTCCGGACTCACGAATTCGCGACATTTCCTGTGATAGATCAGCCAGCGATTTGTCCTTTTCATAGTAGCCGCCGATGCAAATAATCGGCAACTCCTGACGGAACCCGCCAAGCAGACGACAAACGTTGACACCTGCGGCCTTCCCCATCAGGTCCCACAAAGCTGTGTCTAGACAGGCCATGGCCTCCATCACCAGCTTGCGGTCTCGATTCCACTCGGCAGCTCTGAACATTGTTTTCCAATGTCTTTCAACCGCGAAGACCTCCTGCCCGATCAACATGGGGGCCAGTTCATTTTCGATGATCTTGACAATCTCGGCCATGTGGTCTCGGTTATCGCCGTTGTAAACTTCACTGACTAGTCCAGTGTCCGTTTCCATCTGGGTGATGATGGTGCAGCGCTTGGTGACGTTGTATTTACTGCCACCGAAGTTCCTACCCAGTGGAATGTCGACACCGATAAGTTTTATCGATTTTATCTTCATTGTGTACTCCAGAATTAAATTTCGTTCACTCACCCTTGACACCGCCATCGGATAGACCGGTGACAAGTTTGCGTTGAACAAGCAGGTAGAAAAAGACCACTGGGACAGTGACCAGCACCGCACCGGCCAGTAACATTCCCCAAGAATAGATATTGTCTTGACCTATCCAAGTTGCCAGCCCCAAGGGCAATGTCTTATTGCTTTCGGATGATGTGAAGACGAGCGCAAATAAGAACTCATTCCATGCGTGATTGAAGCTGAACACACCCACCGAGACAATCCCAGGAAGCGCCAGCGGCACAGTTATACGCATCATTGCCTGAAAACGAGTACATCCATCAATCATCGCGCTTTCTTCAAGACTGATTGGGATCGCGTTAAAATAGGAACGCATGAACCAAAGCGCCAATGGCAGAGTGAAAGCGGTATTAGCAATAACCAAGGCGATCAACGTATCCGCCAAGCCCAATTTGACCACATATGAATACAGCGGGATTACAATCAGCACTTCGGGCAACATATAGCACACCAATGCCACATTTGCAAAACCGCGGATGCCAAAAAAGCGAAACCGGCTCAAACTATAGGCGCCAAAACCCCCAATTACCAATGATAAAAATGTCGCGCCCCCCGCCACGATCAGACTATTTTTGAAATATGTTAAAAAATTTGTTTGCTGGAACAAATCTCGATAGTTTTGAAGCGTCCAAACCTGCGGTAGAATATTAGGCGGAACAGTATAGAGTTCAGTTCCCGGCTTGAACGAACAGATTAGCATCCAAAACAAGGGAAAGCCAATCACAGTCACCGCCGTTAGAACCAACAAATAAAACATAATACGCCCAGACAGATAGTGAATATCTGCCATCTCGTAATTTCGCCTTGGCGGGGTCGACCCGCCAATTTGAGAATTTAATGCAGATGTTGTCATTGCTGTTTCTCCGCACGCCGGATTAAGAAGAAATAGGCGGCCATCAGTACCGCAAGGATACCGAAGGTCAGAATCGAAATCGCCGCTGCGCGACCAAACTCGAAATCGCTGAATGCTTTCAGATATACCAAAATCGGTAGCGTGGTGGTGGAGTTCAGCGGGCCCCCCCCCGTCAGCAAGTAGATTATTTCGAATTTATGGAAGGTCCAAATGGTACGTAGCAATGCGGTCAGCAAAAATACCGGAAGAACATATGGCAGAGTAATACGCCAGAATTGCTGAAACGCAGATGCGCCATCTATCCGCGCCGCCTCATACTGCTCCTGCGGAATTGCTTGCAAAATTCCTAATAATGCGATCACTGCGAAGGGAAAGAATTTCCAGACCCCGATAACGATCACTGAGGTCATTGCCAGCCCGGTGCTGTTGAGAAACAAAAGTGGGCGGTCGATCAGACCGACCTGTACTAGTATCGAATTGACCACCCCGACAATGTCATGCAACATATAGCGCCAGGTTAGGACCGCCACGACAGTTGGAACCAGATAAGGCGCTAGGATGATTGCCCGAGCGACGCCTCTCCCACGAAAGGTCTTGTTCAGCAGTAGCGCCATCCCCAAGCCGAGGACCATTTCTATCGAAACGCTACCGAAGACCCAGATGAAGGTATTGGTGAGTGCGTTACGCATACCGCGATCATGTATAGCCCACTCAAAGTTGTCGAGACCGACAAATGGCCCCGTACTCGATCCAATGCCGACATTCTGCATTGCGGTTACAAATACTGTTACTGTTGGCACGCCTGCTAGAAGTAGCATTACAAATGCGCTGGGGGCCAACGCTGCATAGGCAAGGAAGCGATCACCAGAAAAGCTTTGGTTGAGATTAGACATTGGCCACCCTCCGCCGATCAGACAAAGATTCCGATTGCAATGCAACGCCTGTCTTGCGATCAAAATAGCGCAATTCGGAGTTCTGTACCGCGAATTCGACGGACGAACCAATTTCTGGCGTATAAGCAATGCTCGAAGGTAGCCGTGCGATGGCCGCGACCTCGGGATGATCGCCCCCCAGAAGTCCGTAAAGAAGACGATCGCCACCCAGATACTCGACCCGAGTTACTGTGAAGGCGAACGTCCGTAGTCCAGAATTGGCGCCGAACGTAATCTTAGGCAGAAAGGTTTCCGGGCGGAATCCCAGCATGACTGAGCCAGTGTCCACAAGATTCATCGGCGGCGAACCCATGAACGTCGCCACAAAGGTATCTGCCGGATACTGATAAATCTCTTCCGGGGTACCTACTTGGCGGATTTGACCATCCTTCAATACCACAATTCGATCACCCAATCCCATCGCTTCAACCTGATCGTGGGTAACATAAATTGAGGTAACGCCAATGCGATCTTGGAATTGGCGCAGTTCCTCCCTTGCCGAATTGCGCAACTTGGCATCCAGATTGGACAGCGGTTCATCCAGCAAGAACACGGCCGGATCGCGGACCAACGAACGGGCCAGCGCGATTCGTTGTCGTTCGCCTCCCGACATTTGCCGCGGTTTTCTTTTGAGTAGCCGGGTCAGTCCGACAAGCTCTGCCGCCCAGCGTACTTTCGTGTCGATCGCAATCTTGTCGGTACCGCGGCGTACACGAAGCGGAAATGCAATATTATCATAGACCGTTAGATGCGGGTAAAGCGCATAGTTCTGAAACACCATTGCGATGTTCCGGTCCTTAGGTTGCAGCCGAGTCGCCCGCTTATCTCCAATGAAAATGTCCCCAGAAGTTGGAAGCTCCAGTCCCGCAATCATGCGCAAAAGTGTGCTTTTCCCGCACCCGGATGGCCCAAGCAATACAAGAAATTCGCCGTCTTCTACAGTAAGGTTTACGTCCGAAACGGCCGCGTGATCAGCGAATATTTTACTGATATTCCTGATCTCAACTTTTGCCATGAATTTCTCCTGCAATGTTATTTGCACCTGCGTCAAGAGTCATTGCCTCGGCAACACGCGTGATAAGACCAGATTCCGCATCAGCGATCCGAGTAAGGACCGAATTCAATCGGGTCACTGCTTTTGAAAGCGCGGCGTCCCTTCGATCCAACATCTCGAGCATCCGAACGGGTGCCGGACCTCCAGTGACAATGCGGCTGCGGACGTTTTCTGTCGGATCCAGCGCCAGTCGCACCTCGGCCGGATCAATCTTCAGCGGATATCCAAACAGATGCTCTGCGGCATCATCCAGATCACTGGTTCCGATTTCCATTGCCGACCGTCCTTCCTCGATAATTTTTCGGACAACCCGACCCACGACGTTATGTGACATGCGGAATGACAGCGGCGTCAGCCGCACGATCACATCGGCAAGCTCCGTCGCGGTACCAAACCCGTTTTTGGCAGCATGTAGCATTACCTCCGGACGCACACTCAACGTCGCTAGCGCACCATCGAAAACTCGGATAGCGCGAGTAGCACGGTCAATTGCCTCAACACAGGGAACGTTACCAGATGACACTCCGTCGTTTACATCTGCTAATGCGGTATTTTTTGCTGACGATAGGACCGTGATCAGATTTCCGGTCGCCATGGCGGCCACACCTTTTACATGTTCCAAAGCCTGCGGATTCTTTTTCTGAGGCATGATTGAGCTGACACTGGAATAAGCATCATCTAATTCGACAAATCCAAACTCCATCGTGTTCCAAGTCTGAAGGTCGGTGGCCACACGGGAAATACCGGTCATCATCACTGCCAGCGCGGTGCTGGCTTCCTGAAGGTCGTCACGGATTGCAACAGCATCATAGGCGACCTCGACCAACTCAGCGAAGCCCAGATCGCGGGCAGTCATTTCGCGATTGATGGGAAAGCCGGTGGTCGACAGTGCACCGGCCCCAAGTGGACTACGGTCGCAGCAGGCCAGTGCGCTCTCGATGCGGCGGCTATCGCGCTGTAACAAATCGGCAGCTGCGAGGAGATAGTAGCCGAAAGAGATCGGCTGAGCATGTTGGGTATGGGTATAACCCGGCATGATCGTGCATACATGAGCTCTAGCCAGTCGCAGCATGGTTTTACGCAGCACAAATACCGCGCTCGACAGCGCCATCAGCTTTTCGCGCAGCGCCATTCGCCAAGATGTGGTGTGTAGGTCATTGCGGCTGCGACCAGTATGTAGGCGCCCACCTGTTTCCGGGCCAAGCTGTGCGACAAGATACTTTTCGACGTAGGAATAGGCATCTTCCTGCAAATTATCAATTTCGAGGACCCCGGCCCCGTCGGCGCGAAGGCTAGTCAAGACGGCCAGTATTTGGACCATTTCATCCGTCTCAATGATACCCTGTTCGCCCAACATCATCGCATGGGCTAAGTGAATGCGCATCTCATGGTCGAATACATGTCGAATTGACGCGGCAACCGCGGGAGCAAAATAGGATTCGATCATTGCCGTGGCAGGCGGAGATTTTAGCCTCTCACGCAATGAGACAACAGGTGTTGAAGGTGTTTCCATCGGCATTTCTGACTGTTCCTAAAACTGGGCCCGTCGACATGTCGACGGGCGTTAAGTTTAGATTACTATTTCTTTAAATCGGCGAGCAGGGCTTCCATCTGTTCCTGACCCCAAGCCGCTGCTTCTGCTGGATCCTCCCCCAACAATACGACGCGTTGAACAACTTCTGCGGGGATACCTCGCGCGACGATCGAACCGATATAAGGGTTAACGGTGCCCGAACGGGTCACCTTGCCATTTTCAAACGTTGCTCCAGCTTCCGATTCGAAATCCAGCCCATTGGATGTATCAAATGCAATCGTTCCAAAATCCTCCCGTCCTCCTAAACTTGACGCTCCCATTGCCTTAACCTCCTCTTGGACGTCCTTCAAAGGCGGAATGAGATGCGGGAACACAGTCATAGAGAAATCCCGCTGGCGATCGCCAGAGACAATGAATTCAAGAAACTTTTTGGCGGCCTCGATGTTCTTGGCTCCCACCTTTTCAGATGCAATGGCAAAGCTGTTGGCGTTAACAAATTTGACACCAAAGCCAACTGGACCAGCGGGGATCGGATGCGGCGAGGTTGCATCGAAGATCTTCGGAGTGTTAAGCGCCGCGTTGCCAATGAGGCGCGGCGCATAGATATCCATTCCGACCGTTCCCGTCAGATAAACGTTGATCATGTCACCGTATGAATAGGATCCGATACCTGCCGGAGACGATTTCGCCATTTCGCGCAAATAGGTCAACGCCTTAATCGTGCCCGGGTTGTTGAATGTGACGTTCAAATCGCTGTCGAAAAAGGTTCCGCCAGCATTCCAGATCATCTGGGCCAGAAAGATACTAGTCATTCGGTTTTTACCAGCCGGAAAGATGAACCCGTAATTGCCATCCGTTGTCAGGGCCGCAGCAGTAGATTGCATCTCGTCCCAGTCAGTTGGAACACTCAGCCCCTTTTCTTCGAGCAGGTCGTCGCGCGTCCAGAGCACGCTGAAGTTCTGAAGTGTATAGGGAATATCGTAATTAACGCCTTCGACCGGTACCAGTGACCCGTCCACAAAATTATCCCGCCCAATGCTGTCAACAAGGTCGCCCAAAGGTGTCAAATACCCGTTTTTAGCGAATTCAAACCGCTCCTCGGGTAATATTTTGAAGATCTCCGGCATCGTGTGAGCGCTCACTGAGGCAAGTACCTTTTGCAGTCGCCCGTCGGTGCTGACAGCTTCCATTTCGATCTTGATGCCGGGATGGTTGGTCTCGAATTCGGTGATCGCGTTGTTGAAAAAGGTGATGCTTGGTGGATCGGTTTCGTTGTGCAGGAACCTGACGACAACATCTTCTGCTGACGCGCTCCCGACAGAGGCGCACAAAATTGCGGACGCCCCGAGAACGCGGCCTACGAATCTAATAGACATAGTTTTCCTCCCTTTTGGTTCTACACGACACCCATGATGGGCTCCTCCGCCGTGCAATAATCAAAAGCCTAGCCAAGCGGTAAGATATATGTCAATTGTATGACGAACATATCGGATATTTTTTTTTTGGATATCAAGAAATGAGCAAAATAGGACTTTCAGATTTGCGCATTCTGGTGCAAGTGGCCGAAGCGGAGAGCTTCAGCCGCGCGGCGCTGGCTCTGGGTATGGCCCAACCATCAATCAGCCGAATTATAGGTAAATTGGAAAAGAGCTGGGGCGGTCATTTGTTCGACCGTACGGGTCGTGGCGTCACTCTGACCGAACTGGGAAAGGAAGCCACAGATAGGGCAAACCTATTGTTGCGCGATGCGATTCAAGTGAACGAAGACCTACGAGCGTATAGTCGGGTGCCCAGTGGCCGCGTGTCTTTTTCCCTTCCGCCTTCAATTGTCCGGTCAGTGGTTCCAAAGTTGGTAAACGTGCTACGATGTGAATGCCCCGGCGTACAACTGGAAATATTCGAAGGATTCAGTGAACAGACCGAGAACTGGTTGTCGGGTGGAAAGATAGACCTCGGAATTTATAGCAAGTATTATGAAGGGAATAATCCACCTACCGGTCACATGTTGGAGTCTCGATTGATGTTGTCGGGCCTTACCAAGAACTGGCAGATTGGCCCGGAGATTGACTTTTCTGATCTAACCAAATTCGACCTAGTTCTTCCAGCCCGTACAAATGGTCTACGTTCCATTGTCGACACAGTCGCTAGGCGTCTAAAGGTCACTCTGAATGTAATTGCCGACGCGGACTCCATCGTTGTGCAAAAAGAGTTAACCAGAACCTGCGGTTGCCTAATGATAAAAGCTCCGCACACAATTTCAGAAGAAGTCGCCATTGGCGAATTTTCTAGTAGCACAATTCGGTCTCCCCATATCAATCGTCATGTCGTATTGGAGGTCAGCCGTCGGAAGCCATTAAGCCGGGCGGGACGCGAAGTTGCTGACAGGTTGACCGAAATTTTACGCAAGTTATCCCAGGCCAACTAAAACCTTCAGCCTTGATTTAGGAAATATCTGATGAACATTGTCGTATATGCCGGAATTTCCGCCTGAGCGCGGAATGCCGTTGCTTTCGTCTCAAATTTCGCCCGCGACAGCAAACGGTCAATGGTCGCGGGACTGACCGCCAAGAGCGATGCCCGCAGATCCGCAGCGGGCACGAACGGTCCATGCCATTCCAGTGACCAGGGCAATCGCGTTTGGCATCATGCTTCTTCCAGCCTATTGGGTCTATCAGCATAAAGGTACCAAAAGTCCCACAGGATTTAGCTATGTTTGATGCGCGTCTGAGTGGTCAGGCCGCAGCTGCTTGATGCGGTCTGTGGGGAAATATTTGTAGAATGCGGTGCGGCCTATTTTGAGTTGGTCAATGACATCGCCGATGAATGGGTAGTTTTCGGTGTCCTTAAGCATAGCTTCGGCGTGTTTGATGTTTTGCTCGTTCATGGCTTTTGGCCTGCCACCACGCCTTCCACGTTTTGCGGCGGCTTTAAGGCCAGCGCGGGTGTTTTCAACGATTAGTTCGCGTTGAAACTCGTCAAAGGCGGCGGTCATGTGGAAGAACAATCTCCCCTCTGGAGTGCTGGTATCAATATTTTGGGTCAGCACTTTGAGGGCGATCCCGCGCTCTGCGATGTCGGAGGCTGTTTTGATAACTTGCGTGAGAGATCGCGCCAGTCGAGAGAGTTTCCAGACGGCCAGCGTGTCGCCTTCACGCAGATAATCGAGGGCAGCCTTGAGCTGGGGGCGGTCGCGATGGGAGCCGGAGGCTTTTTCGACGAAGATCCTCTCGCAGCCGGTATCACGCAACGCATCCATTTGAAGCGCAGGGTTCTGATCCATGGTGGAGACGCGTGCATAACCGATGAGCATGTTTTTTATTCACAAATCCTGTTTTCATCATCATAAACGAACCTGTGATTCCGAACAAGGTAAACGTCCTGTTTTCCCCGGCAATGAAGCCCTGTGGGACATTGGCTGCATCTGTTCGTTAAACGACGGTTTCGAGAACATCAATTTTTTGGAGAAGCTATGGCCAGAATGCGTATCTTGACCGCGAACGAACAAGAGGCGTTCGATAAGCCGCCTCTGTTTGACCACAAAGAGCGCAAGCAGTTCTTCGATCCCCCAAAGGGCTTGATGGAGATCGGGGCCAGTTTGCGCAGCCCGGATGGTCAGATTGGGTTTCTGCTAATGTGTGGATACTTCAAGGCAACCAAGCGGTTTTACCAACCACAGGATTTTCATGAGCGCGACATTGAAGCCGTCGCCAGAGTTTTGAGATTGCCCAGTGCTGACTTTTCACCCGTTGCCTATGCCAAACAAACACGCGCACGCCATCATCTACGCATTCTGGATTTTCACGGCTTTGTGCCTTTCGATGAGAGCGCCAAGAGCGCCTTGGCCGTTGAGGTTGCAACAATGGCGCGGATGCATCTCAAGCCCCGGCTCATCTTTGACCGCTGCTTGGACTTTCTTGTTCGGATGCTTCCGCCGAATAACTTGGCCATTCGGCAGCTTTCGCAGGATGAAGGGATTTCCGAGGCCACACTGCACAAGTGGCGAGCTGAGGCGCGCAGCAAGGGGCAGCTTCTGCCTGACGCTGACGCTGGCCCTGAGGGTTGGTCTTCGCGCGACAAGTTCGCGGCGGTGTTGGAAACGGCAGCACTGAACGAAACTGATTTGGCCTAATACTGCCGCAAGCGCGGACTCTATCCGGCGCAGATTGCGGCGTGGCGATCGGCTTGCGAGCAGGCAAATGACTGGGACCGTGCGAGCACTGCCCGTCTGGGTCAGGCGACCAAGGAAGAAAGAAAGCGGATCAAGGGTCTGGAACGCGAGCTTGCCCGCAAAGACCGCGCATTGGCCGAAACCGCAGCGCTTCTGGTTCTCAGAAAAAAGGCGTCAGCGATCTGGGGGGACGGAGAGGACGCATGATCAGCACCCCACATCGCCAAACAGCAACGATGCTGATCGAAGATACCGTTACCGCCGGCCTGCAGCGCGCTAAGGCCTGTGCCGAGCTGGAAATCAGCGATCGCACTCTGCGGCGCTGGACGAAAGACGGGCAGCTTCACGCCGATCAACGGTCCCTTGTGCCGCGCCCGGAACCCGCGAACAAGCTGAGCGCTGCCGAACGCGCGGCGGTGCTGTCGCTATGTAATTCAAAGGAATTTAGCAGTCTGCCCCCAAGCCAGATTGTGCCAAAACTGGCCGATCAGGGGCGGTATCTGGCATCCGAGTCCAGCTTCTACCGCATCCTGCGCGCGGATGGCCAGCAGCATCACCGTGGCCGAGCCAAACCCCCAGTCCGGCGCAAACCACCGACCAGCTATTTGGCCAGTGCGCCATGTGAGGTTTGGACCTGGGACATCACGTGGATGCCCGGGCCGGTGGCAGGCATGTTCTTCTATCTCTATCTGATCGTGGATATCTTCAGCCGCAAAATCGTTGGCTGGGAAGTTCATGAGCGCGAAAGTGCAGACCTGGCGGCCGTCCTGATCCGGCAGGTAGTGCTGGCCGAGGGATGCTTTATGCAACCGCTCGTTCTGCACGCCGACAATGGTAGCCCCATGAAGGGTGCCACAATGAAAACGACCATGGAGAAACTTGGCATCACCGCGTCGTACAGCCGCCCGCGCGTCAGCAATGATAATCCCTTCTCAGAGGCTCTGTTCCGAACCTGCAAATACCGCCCGGACTGGCCGAGCAAGGGCTTCGCCACAAAAACAGATGCTCAGGCTTGGGTAAAATCTTTCGCCAGTTGGTATAACGGCGAGCATCTGCACAGCGCCATCCGCTTCGTCACCCCAGACGCGCGCCACGCTGGACATGATCGCGAAACGCTGGCAAACCGAGCCATTCTCTATGCAAATGCACGTGCGGAAAAACCGGAACGCTGGTCAGGCACAACCCGCAACTGGCACCCCGCCGGTCCCGTCTGGCTTAATCCTGAAACCAAAATCAGCGCCCCTGAAATCAGAGACGCCGCATGAAATCGGCGGACAACACCTTTGACTGTGAGTGTCATACTGTAGCCTGATGGCCTGACTCTTTCTTTGACTGACCGCGTGTCTTTTGTTTGATCTGTCGACCATCAGGCTGCCCCGGCGGCGGGCGAGATGTGACCTCAGTGAGGGAGCATCCATGGACCAGATCATAATCGGCGTTGACACTCATAAATCGTATGCGCCGTTCCCGCCCCATTGATTTCTGCGGTTCCGTTGCACTGACCCAACGGCGAGTCTCGTTCTGAGTTTTTAGAAGGAGATGGTAATGGCGGACGGCGGGGATGGGTTTGATGGCTGCATCGAGGTTATGCATCGGACACGTGGCTATAGGCGTTGGCCGGGAGAGGTGAAAGCCCGGATCGTGGCCGAGAGCTTTCAGCCGGGCGCGCGGGTGGCGGACGTGGCGCGGCGGCATGATATGGCAGCGCATCAGCTTTCAGATTGGCGGCGTCAGGCGCGCGAGGGCCGTCTGGTCCTGCCCGCCGATGCCATGGCCAGGTTTCCGTCAGATGCTCTGCCAGCCTTTGTGCCGGTCTTGGTGGAGCCTGAGGACGTCGGTCCACCAGTGGATGCCGGTCGGACATGTGGTGTGATCACGATCGAGATCGGTGATGACCTCGTGCTTCGGGTGCCGGGCGATGTTCCGGCGGAACGGGCAGCAGCGGTGGCGCGTGCATTGCGGGGGTTGGCATGATCGTCGCGGGACAGCGTCAGCCGATCCTGATTGCGACACGTCCGGTGGACTTCCGCTGCGGGCACCGGGCGCTGGCACTGATTGTGCAGACCGAGCTGAAGCTGGATCCGCATTCCGGGGTGACGATCGTGTTCCGTTCGAAGCGCGGCGACAGGTTGAAGATTTTGGTCTGGGACGGAACAGGTCTCGTGATGGTCTACAAGGTTTTGGAACAAGGTAACTTTGCCTGGCCGAAGGTTCAGGACGGAACAATGCGGCTGTCGCGCGCCCAGCACGAAGCTTTGTTCGAAGGTCTGGACTGGCGCCGGATTGTTGCGCAGCGGGTCGCTCCACCCATTGCAGCGGGATGATTTAATCAGCTGTTCTGACGTTGTTTTATTGGCCTTTCCAGTCAGGATCGGTTATGAATCCGCATGTCGCAGCCCTTCGATCTTAGTGTCTGATCCGAAACTATCTTGGTGAATTCAGTAGGTTGTGATTCTGTTCGGTTGCAAAGCTGAACGGAGATGCCAATGGCCTGGACTGAACTCACCCGCCCGCAATATGTTCGGACCGGGGGCAGATACGCAAGTGATACGACGGACATGGAATGGGCGCTAATCGCGCCGTTTCTGCCTGCACCCAAGCGCGTCGGTCGACCACGAACCACAGACCTGCGCGATGTTTTTGACGCAATCCTTTATATCGCGACGACCGGATGCCAGTGGCGAATGCTGCCCAATGACTTCCCGCCGGTCTCGACGGTGCGGCGATACTTCTATGATTGGCGCAGCAGCGGTCTGCTGCGCGGAATGAACCATCACTTAGTGGCGGCAGCGCGTCAGGCAGAGGGGCGTTCAGCCAGCCCGACGGCGGGTGTGATCGACAGCCAGAGCGTCAAAACCACTGAAAGTGGAGGGGTTTGCGGCTATGATGCGGGCAAACGCATCAAGGGTCGCAAGCGCCACATTGTGACTGATACTGTCGGTTTGCTGGTCGGCCTCGCCGTTCATGGTGCCGATGTACAGGATCGCGACGGCGCGCCGGGTCTGCTGAAATCCATCGCCAGGGCCTATCCTTTGTTGCGCCACGTCTTCGCAGATGGCGGCTACGGCGGGCCAAAGTTGAGAGATGCCCTGGACAAGATCGGCAAATGGACCGTCCAGATCGTCAAGCGTTCCGACACGGCCCACGGCTTCGAAGTCATTCCCCGCCGCTGGGTCGTCGAACGTACCTTCGCATGGCTCGGACGCTGCTGTCGAATGGCCAAGGATTGGGAGAAAAACATCGCCAGCGCCGAGGCCTGGCTCCTCATCGCCCACATTCGCCGAGTGACCCGTCATCTCGCAAGGGCATGAAATCATAACCTTAGTTTCGAATCAGACTCTTAGCCAGTTTCCAGACCTTCCACCCCAAGTGATGAAGGCCTTTGCCGCACAGTCTGCGGCGCTGGAAGCAGCGCGGTTTGAAGCCGCGGTCGAGCGTGCGGCCCGCCTGCATGAACAGGCTGTGGGGGTTGAGAAAGACGCCTTCATCACCGAACTGACGGCACTGGTCGAGAAGCTGGAAGGTCAGGTCGGACAATACCGACATGCGAAGTTTGGGCCGAAATCGGAAAAGCTGGACCCCGCGCAGCTCGAGCTGGCGCTGGAGGATCTGGAAGCCGCCATCGCGGAAACCCAGGAACAGATTGCCGCGGTCGAGGAGAAGATCGCGGCCAGCGAGACCGATCCCGAGAAGAAGGCGCCGCGCAAGAAGCGCAAGGCGCGCGCCTTGCCGGAACACCTGCCGCGCGTCGAGCGCGTCATAGAACCCGACAGCATCGTTTGCCCATGTGGTTGTGGCGACATGGTGCGGATCGGTGAGGGTAGGGTCGATCGGCTGGATTACATCCCGGCGCGCTATCAGGTGATCGTCACGATCCGCCCGAAATACGCCTGCCCCAAGGGGCGTGCGGGCGTGGTGCAGGCCAAGGCACCCGCGCATCTGCTGGAGGGCAGCTGGCCCACTGAGGCGCTGCTGGCCCAGATCGCCGTGTCCAAGTATTCCGAACACATGCCGTTGAACCGCCAGGCGGTGGTCATGGCGCGTCTTGGTGTGCCAATCGACCGATCGGTCCTCGCCGATTGGATGGGCCGGACCGGTGCGCTGATCGCACCGGTGGTGGACCGCATGGCGGTGCTGCTGAAACAGGGCAGCACCCGGCTTTATGTCGACGAGACGACCGCCCCGGTGCTGGACCCCGGGCGCGGAAAGACCAAGACCGGCTATCTGTGGGCGGTGTTGCGCGACGACCGCGGCTGGGGCGGCACCGCGCCGCCCGGCGTCGTGTTCCACTATCGACCCGGTCGAAAGGGTGAATACGCCGATGAGATCCTGGCCGACTTCAACGGCACGATCCAGGTTGATGCCTATGGTGCCTATACCCACCTTGCCACGCCAAAACGCACGGGTGGCGATCCGTTGCGGCTGGCTTTCTGCTGGGCCCACGGACGGCGCAAGCTGATCAAGGCCAAGCCGAAGAAGGGCTCACCCATCGTCGATGAGGCGCTAGTGCGCATCGCAGCACTCTACAAGGTTGAGGACAGCATCCGTGGCTCCACGCCTGATCAGCGCGAGGCCGTCCGTCAGGAATTGTCCCACCCTCTGGTGGATCAGTTCTTCGCCTGGTTGGCCGCCCAGGCCGCACGCGTCTCGCGCAAATCCGAACTCGGTGCGGCGCTTGCCTACATGCTCCGGCGCCAGGACGGCTTCCGGCTCTTTCTTGAGGATGGCCATGTCGACACGGACTCCAACCTCGTCGAAAACGCAATCCGCAGCCCGGCCATGAACCGCCGCAACGCGCTTTTTGCCGGACACGATGAGGGCGGCCGTTCCTGGGCGCGCTTCGCCAGCCTGATCGGATCCTGCAAGATGAACGGCGTCGAACCCTATGCCTACCTGCGCGACCTCTTCACCAAGCTCGCCAACGGCCATCTCGACAAGAATATCGATGATCTGATGCCATGGGCCTATGCGGTGGATGCCAAACCCTCACATTGAGCTCATCCGGGACTCCTCAGTGAGCTCATTGTGAGCAATCACGAAGGCGAAAATGTTAGCCGACATCGGCGCAAATCCTGCCGCAAGCAAAATCCCAATGGGGCGGGAACGGCGCATACCATAAATCCAAGCACATTGCTGTTGCGATCAGTCATCAGGGCGCTTGTCTGGGCAACATGACAATCTCCACAAACAGCCAAGGATATCGCGATTTGGAAGCATGGGCATCAGGGTTAGGCACAATCAAGGCCTTTGGCATTGAGGGCACCGGGTCCTACGGCGCAGGCCTTTCTCGAGACCTGCTTGCCATGGGCCACATGGTTTTGGACGTCATGCGCCCAAATCGTCAGCTCCGCTATCTTCATGGAAAATCGGACAGCCTTGATGCCCAAAGCGCTGCACGGTCGGTGCTGAACGGGCAAGCCACCGCCCTTGCTAAGACGCAAACCGGCGCATGCGAAATGATCCGGCACTTCAAGATTGCGCGCGACAGCGCAGTTAAGTCTAGGTCACAAGCAATGATCGCCTTGAAAACATTGATCATCAATGCGCCTGCCGAGCTGCGCGATAATCTCGATCTGATCAAGGGTCCGATCACACTGATCCGCCACATCGCAGCGCTCAGGCCAGGAAAGATTACATCTCCGACCGCGTCGGCCAAGACAGCGATGCGTGCAATTGCACGGCGGTGGCTGGTCTTACACGAGGAAATCCAAGCCCACGGGCAAGAGCTCGAACGTATGGTCCGCGAAAAAGCACCCGATCTGATGAGCTCGCATGGCATCTCGACAATGACAGCGGCGGAAATGCTTATCCTCGTTGGCGATAACCCCGAGCGGATAAAATCCGAGGCTGCTCTGGCCAAAATCTGTGGGGTTTGCCCGATCCCGGCTTCAAGCGGAAAAACCAAACGAATGCGTTTGAACCGCGGTGGTAACAGGCAAGCTAATGCCGCCATCTACATCATTGCCATAACCCGAATGCGAGACCATGAAGCAACGAAAAGTTACGTAGCTAAGCGCACCGCTCAAGGCAAAAGCAAGCGCGAGGTCATTCGGTGCCTGAAACGCTATATTGTCCGCGAAATTTATCGCGAACTTTGTGTGCCCAACGATACAAAACACACTCATTGACAAACATAGGAGTATCAAACACTGCGTCCCCGTCGCTATCACCTCACCGCCAAATCCTACCGCCACGCTAGGCCCGACGCATTCGGTCTATGGACCGACTATGCCACCCAGATGGCTTCCTGAATTCGATTACCGCGCAACTTCCCAATCAACAAAAACAACTTGGCAATGCCCGCACGACACTTGGGTAATGCCAGCTATATTATCAGGCATCATTAAAAGCGCTGCGAATTTCCCGTAGCGAAAGCCTATTCGCAAGAGCTATTGAAAGCAGTACTCGAGCTTTCCAGGGGGAAAGATCGCTCGCTGCGATGAATCCGTTTTCGGAAAACCTGCCTCGCTCAACGATTTCACCTCTGTAGGTGCGGCTCCCCTGAACCACGACGATACCGGCGGCAGACGCTTGCTCAAGCGCCATGGTCTGAACAGGAGTCGAGAGGCCGGGAGCAAAGCCTGCGGAAATTAAGCCTCTGGCGCCGGCCGCTATGCAAGCATTTATCATGACGTCGTCAGCACCTCCGTAGCTTGGGATAACATCCACGCGGGGAAATTCAGTCCCTCGCCAAGCTCCAAATCTAACCTTACTGACGATCTGGCCGCTAATTATCGGGCCGTCGTTCGTCAGTCGCCCCACCGGGCCGTACCCCGGACTTTGAAACGCAGCCAGACTATAGGTATCTGACTTCTGAACATGCCGCGCTGAATGGATTTCTCCGTTCATCACCACGAAAACACCGTGAAGTTTGCTGACGGTGGCTGTCGTAACGGCACCGATCAAGTTCGCGGGGGCATCGCTGCTGACGGTGCCGAGAGGGCGCTGAGCACCCACCAGTACAACGGGAACGTCCAAGGTGAGCGTAAGGTGCAGGAAAAAGGCTGTTTCTTCGAGAGTACCAGTTCCATGAAGGATGACGATGCCGCTAAGATCGTTTTGTGCCGCCAGTTTCCGGCAGAGGTCTCTTAGCCTGATCCAGCGCGACGGTCCAATGGCGGAACTGCTGACTGAAGGAAGATTGATGACTTGTAGGTCAGCAATCCTTGTCACCACAGGCACCCGCTTAAGCATCTCCTCAACGCCGACTTTTCTGCCAGTGTCTACGTAGTTGACGTAGTCTAGCTCGCTCTCGGCGATCGTTGAGATAGTACCGCCACATCCAATTATAGCTACTTTTGGTAAAGCAGAATGGATCATATTAAGAATGCGCTTTGATCCAATGGTCTGCAATGTCCTTTCGCCGGCATATCCAAACATCCTGGTGAGCCTGAACGTGATGGACAAAGCGACGCAGACCCAAAGCTCTTCCAGGGTGACCGGCTATACGGCAGTGCAACCCAATCGTCATCATACTCGGCTGGTGCGCGCCCTCTTCATACAGCATATCAAAGCAGTCTCGCAGATGGGTGAAAAAGGCGTCGGGAGTGCCTAAGTTTCCGCGGGCAAATTTTGCATCGTTGTTGGCGAGGCTATAGGGGACCACCAAATGCTTTCTTCCCCCGACCTCTGTCCAGTAGGGTAGCTCGTCGTTATACGAATCCGAGTCGTAGCTGTAGCCACCGTGCTCGACGACAATTCTGCGGGTGTTTTCCGTAGGAGCATAGCGGCAATACCAACCGGCAGGCGCTTCCCCCATTAGCTCTGCAATCTGTTCATAGGCCGTGGCAATTGCTGTGCGCTCTTCATCTTCGCTAAGAGACTGATGACGCACCCATCGCAGACCGTGCCCACAGACATCGAACTTGCTTTGCTTAATAGCGAATACGACATCCGGATTGCGCACGAGGGCTTGGGAGCAGGCGAAGACTGTTGCCGGAGCGCCTGCTTTTCCAAAAACATTCATCAGGCGCCAAATTCCGACCCTGCTACCGTATTCGAACATTGACTCCGCTGCTAGGTCGCGTCCGATGAAGCTGCCACTTCCACCTTCCGTAAGACCTGCTTCTGTGATTTCGTCCCCGTCAGGTACCGATGCTTCAGATCCCTCTTCGTAGTTAATTACGAAATTTACCGCCACTCGAGCGTTGCCTGGCCACATCGGATCCGGACGTTTTCGGCCATAACCGACAAAGTCTCTTACGAGGTGATCGGCAGTCATCGGGCTGCTCCTTCAAAAAGACAATCCATAATGACTTCAGCACCGATGTCGATTATACGCGTGTCAGCCAATCCACCAGACAAACCCATGATAACTGCTACTTCGTTAGGCTTTCCGATACTCATGAAGCCCGAGTGCCAAGTCCCGCGATTATAGCAGATACCCTTTCCCGGGGGGACGAGAAAAGCTTTGAGTTGCTCGAGATCTGGGCCGCCATCCTCTGCGGTTCCACAGACCACAGCCATACAAGTAGTAATACCCAGCGGAATAAATGTTTGCGATGAATATGGATGCTGTTCTAGTGCTTTTATAAGAATTTGGTCCGGTGGTGTGGAAGGTAGCGCATTAACCCAAAACCGCGGTTCAGTAACTTTAAGATCCATCTCGAATACGGCGTCGATCATATGCCGCCCACCCTCCGCGTTGTAAGTCACTACCTCGCCGAATTCCAGAAATTTTCTTGCATCTAGAGCACGTGCTCGAACCTTACGCTGAATATCATTTGCCATATATGACCCCTTTAAAATCGCTGCGTCATTAAAACATTTTATTCGGCAGCCATGTGGCGAGTTCAGGGACGTAAATCAAAATCGCGATAAAGATTAGGATCGCAAGTGCGAAAGGGATGATCCCCCGGAATACATCGGCAATGCTTCCGCCACCGGTTCGGACATTTTGAACGACATACAGATTTAGCCCTACAGGGGGCGTGATCAACGCCATCTCCATCAGCAGCGTTAGGAAAATTCCGAACCATAGCGGGTCAAAACCCAGCGCAATAATCAAAGGAACAACGACACCAACGGTAGTTACCATCATCGCAATAGCTTCTAGAAAGCAGCCGAGGATTAAATAAAAGAGCACCAGAAGCCAGATCGTAGCGTACGGTGACAGCCCCAACTCCCCGACCTGATTTGCTAAGGCCTGCGGTATACCTGCGACGCTGAGAACAAAATTCAGTGCAAAGGCCGCTACCAAGATTAGAAGGATCATAGCGGTAGTCTTCAGGGCCGCCAGAAAGGCGGAATGCAGCATTTCTATACTCAGCGTTCCGTTCATAGCAGCGAGCAGCGTTGCTCCGACTATTCCAATCGAGGCGGCCTCTGTTGGCGTGGCAACGCCGGCATAGATACTGCCCATGACAAGTAAGAATACGAAGCCTACGGGAATGATTGCTGCCAGTGCACGGATACGGCTGGCGAAGGAAACCGTGTCGGATTTACGGACATCCCCCACCATACCGGCCAAGCTCATAATGATGATGATTGCACTCATAGTCATAACAAGGAGGATGCCAGGGATGATCCCTGCAGCGAATAGCTTGCCAACCGAAACATTGGTAAGGGATCCATAGACAATCATGTTAATGCTGGGGGGAATAAGTATTCCCAGCGTTCCACCAGCTGCCACGGAACCGAGCGTAAGCGAGTCACGATATCCCAGTTCCTTCATTGTGGGCTGAGCGACGGTCCCGATCGTCGCTGCAGTGGCCACCGACGAGCCAGAGGTGGCTGCAAACAATGCGCATGTGGCAATATTTGCGTGCAACAGACCGCCTGGTAGCCATGTTAGCCAAAGCCCGAGGGCACGGTACATTCGGTCCGCAATGCCGCTCCTTGTCAGTATTTCACCTAGTAGAACAAAAAGCGGTATTGCCACCAGCAGGTATTGGTTCATCGTGTTCCAAGAGATATTGCCCACCATTGAGGACAAGATCCCGAGCGACATCTGATCGCTGGCCACTGCTGTAAAAAGAATCGCACTGGCGACATGCACGCCGGTGAATACGATTACTATGAGACCCAAAAAGTAGCCGAGTGCGGAGAACATTAAACTACCTCTTAGCCTGTTTCAAATTGGGAGAACTGTTTTTTCTGCGCGTAAGCTCGTCAAGTTCAAGCTGCACCTCTGCCTCTAGGGTGGGGCTATCAAATTGATCGATGTTCTGCTGCCACCGGCGCTGCACGAGCATGGTCAGTGATGCCACCAGTTGGACCAATATGATCAGACCGCACCAGACCAATGCGCTCACCCAGAGGGCCTGCGGGATCCATAGCGGAGTTCTCAAAACACTAGTGGCAAGGGCGCCCATCTGGTGAGATTGAGCGGCAAGCAGGAAACCATGATAGGCAAGGTATCCTATCGTGCAAAGAAGACTAGCAATGGCAAAGGTGATGGCGACTGACCTCAAAGGCAACGGGAGCCTCCGCGTTGCGATGTCGATCCGGATGTGAGCCCGCCCGAGGACAGCCTGAGAAAAGCCCAAGGCGGCCGAGATAGCGAGAATGTAGCCCCCGTATTCGTCGACGCCTTGAATGGAGTATGAAAAGAACTTTCTCGCAATCACATTCAGCGTCACTACGAAGGAGAATATGAATAGGACCCATCCTGCACATAGCACGAGAATTTTTGTGATTATTTGTTGTGCATGTGCGACTTTGTCGATCACTAGAAAGCCTCCAGTTGCATGTGAATGGCCGAGCGCGGGACCCCTACAATTTTGTTCGCGCGTCTCGGCTATGGAAGAGGCCTTTGAATTTCCCCCTTCTGGATTTCAGCGACTCGCTTCGAGACCGACCGTCTGACCGATCGTTTCGTTCCAGTTCTGCAGACAATCCTCGGCTGCATTGCTGCAGTCTTCCGACCAGAGTGGTAGCACGTTTTCTTCAAGCTTTTCCTTGATAAGGCTCACGTCTGCCGCGGATGGCTCAACAAGCGTCATGTCGCCCATCTTGCCAGCACACGGCGCCTGGCCGGTATTGCAGCGAATACCATCATCATGACCTTCGCGGGCCATCTCCCAAAGGTCGGCCTCCAGCTTGCCTACTTGTTCAGTAAGGCTTGTTTTCTGCTCATCCGACAACGCATTCCAAAATTCGTTCCGCGCGACTGTCAGCACGAGCCCTGCTCCGCCTATAGGCATATCAATCTGCGTATCAGTGACTTCAAACCAGTCGTTGCTATTGCCAAACTGACTTCCGGTAACAGCGCAGTCCACGACGCCCTGCATAAGCCCCTGATAAACCTCAGGGCCGGCCAGAGTGACAGCGGCGCCACCCAGTTGCTCGACCAACTCAGCGGTCAAGATGCCGCTGACACGGACCTTCTTCCCCTCGATGTCAGACATGTTCTGAACATCGCCTTTACAAAACATAATTTGGAACGGGAATGGCCATGCTGCGAGTAGGCGAGCGTCGTACTTTTCTCCCAGCTGTTCCTCAATAACGGGCTTGTAGACGTCCACTATCTCTTCAAGTTCATCAAAGTTGAAGGCGAGGCCGGGAATATCGACGCCCTGTAGAACCGAATCTTCGCCCCCGATAAAGCTTATCTGGAAAGACTCTATGTCGAATGCGCCACTTTGTAGCGAGCGGAGAGCCTCGAAGCCCGTTAAGCCGATTTCGTCCATTGTCCGAAATTCTACCGACAAACCGTTTTCCGACTGATCTATTTTTTCCCAAAAAGGACGAACGAGTTCGGTAGATTGGGGCTGGTTACCATACCATCCAAGAACGCGAGCGGAAACGTCTTGCGCGGAAACCGGCGCGGCTGCGGCGGCACAAACCAGCCCAATTCCTGCGATGGCAGTACGGGCATTTGCTATCATAATCAAAGCTAGTTCTCCTGTCAGCGTGTATTGTTTTTTCCAGCCAAGCGGTTCAGCTTAAAGACGCGAAATAATACTTTACCTGCCTCGGCTCAAAATCAGGTTAACGAAAGATATTGTCAAGCTCAATATAACCTGCTATTAATAATGGGCCCATACGAATAACTAGTGATTATAATGAATCTGCGGCAGCTTGAAATTTTCAGATCGGTTATTCGCCATTCAACTACGGTGGGCGCTGCTCAAGAATTAGGCATATCCCAACCAGCGGTAAGTAACTCCATTAAACAGCTTGAAGACCAGCTCGGCTTTCTTTTATTTGATCGTTCTGGGAACCGGTTGATGCCGCGGCAGGAAGCCACCATCCTTTATGGAAAGTCGGAAGGCGTATTTCTGCTATCTCGTGATCTGGACCAGACCGTCGAGGATTTGAAGCATCGCCGCATAGGTCACCTTCGAATCGCGGCAACCCCGCAGTTGGGCAACACCATTGTTCCGAGTGCAATTGCCAGCCTTAGGGAAGATCACCCCCAAGTGAGGGTCGTGCTGGACGTTAGGCAATCAAGTTATGTCATTCAGAGCGTCGAAACAGGCGTGGCTGAAATTGGTCTTGCCCTAGCTCTAGGTAACCGGCTCGAACGAACCGTCACTTTGCATGATTTGGGTGAGGTTGACATGGTTTGTGTTGTTCCCAGTGAACACCGCTTCAGCTGCAGGGATTTTTTGACAGCAAGGGACTTGGAGACTGAGATCTTCATAGGTCTGGATCTGGACACGCTGCTCGGCAAGCTTGTAAAAAAGGCGTTTGAAGCCGCGGAATGCCGGTACAGCCCAGGGCTTGAGGCAAGGTATTCAGAAACGGCATGCCGGCTTGCAGATGCCGGATGCGGAATGGCTTTGGTCGATGAGCTTAGTGCTCGGAGCCTGCGCGGTATGACAAACATAACCGTCGTTCCGTTTCGGCCGGCCCTCGCTGTGAGAGCAAAAGCGATTCTCCCAAAAGGACGACCTCTTTCAGGCGTCGCCGAACTAATGATCGGCGAGCTCCGTAAGACCGCTGCTAACAGCTTAACCCAAACTTCCCCGAACTGACTTGCCCAGGTGATATAACCGTCCCCCTTCCCAGTGTTGACGCCCCCCATGCGGTAATGCTCATGGATCAGGCCGGGTGGCATATGACCGCGGCGCTCGTCATACCCGAGAATATCAGCATCATCCCGCTGCCTGCCAAATGCCCGGAACTCAATCCCGTCGAAAACATCTGGCAGTTCATGCGGGACAACTGGCTCTCCAACCGCATCTTTCATTCCTATGAGGAAATCGTCGATCATTGCTGTGATGCATGGAATAAGCTGATCAGCACCCTTGAGCGCATCATGTCCATCGGACACCGCCAGTGGGCTAAGAAGTTCTGATCCGCGCAGGTTGGTATAAGCCATCCTTCGTTTCGGGCGATAACCATTGCCAAATTATTACCGCCCTATCATGAGATCCGCAATATTATGCGACCAATGTTTCTTATCAGTAGCCGAGACGTTTCATTACGCGTGCTTCGATTGCGTCACGATCAATGTCGTCAGGCCAGATGGATTCAATCTTTTGAATGGAACTCATGTCGCGCTTTTCTTCGTCGGTAAGAAGGGGCGTGGCTGTGTCAATAACTCCAGGATCCCCAATCAGTGAAGGAGCGTGCACCTCAAGAAGAACGCATGGGCCGGTGCCGGAAACGTGCGACCAGTGAACCGCATCCTTTGGGATACGAAAGATATCGCCCTCGTGGGCTAGGAAACCGTCGTCTCCGACAAAAATGAATAATTCGCCCGACAGAACGTAGTTCATCTGTTCAGCCGCGTGCGTATGCGGTTTAGAGTGGTATCCCGGCTGACGGGTTGCCGTCATGATGCTGGACTCTTGCCCGTAGGCAATTTGCGCGCCGATCGATCCGCCTGTGAGATATTTTGCTGGAACAAGTTCGGTCTCCGGCAGGTCTGCAAGTGTTGCACAAAGCGGCGATTTATACGGCGTTGTCATTTGTTGTTCGTCCATTAGACGTCTCCTTTTGGTGATTGATAGTGGGTGTAGTCGAACCCTCTTTGTTATTCTTGCGCAGCCACAGCGACAAGAACAGCAAGAGGAAGAATACGCCGCTGATGAGATCAGCAGCGAGGCTTGGCACGAGAAGAGTGAGGCCAGCGGCCCATGCGAGGGCGCGCTCGTAAAGGGCTAGATTGCGCGTCAGCCAGCCAGCGGTCCCGAAGGCGAATATGCCAATTCCTACAAGAGCCACGATGAACTGCACGATGATTTGCACGGTGGTGCCCTGAAGAAGGAGCGCAGGTTCAAGCACGAAAACATAAGCTACGACATAAACCGGTAGCGCCATCATCATGGCTGTTACACTCGTCGCGAAGGGTGGGCTCTTGGCGATACTGGCAGCTGCGAATGCTGTCAGTGCAACCGGTGGGGTGAGGCCAGCAAAGAGCGAAAAGTAGAAGATGAACATATGCGCTGCGATCACCGGCACGCCGAGCTGCACGAGCGGGCCAGCAATGACCGAAGCCGCGATGACATATGCAGCGATCCCTGGCACGCCCATGCCCAGCACAATCGTTACCAACATGGTAATGACGAGCGCGAGGAGTAGGCTGTCCTGTCCAAGGGAGAACAGGGCATTCGAAAGTTCCACACCTGCTCCGGTCAGAAGAATGACGCCAATCAGGATGCCCGCGGCAGCGCAGGCTACACCGACGTCAACCAGTCCCGACATAAACGAGCGAAGCTGATCTAGTAGCGCTGCGGGATGCAAGTTCTCCCGGTGATGAATCACGGTGCCGATGGCTAGGGGAACGATGGCCTCCAGACCGGCGCGCTCCACCGGATAGAACGACGCAACCCTATAGATCAGCCAGATGATGCTGGCCAAGATCGCCCAATTCTTCAGGAGAAGTCCCCGGACGGTTTCAGTCTCAGATTTCATCGGCACCACGTCTGGGCGAACATCAAGGCGCGCAGTGATTGCATAGACGTAGACGACAACGGCCGCGTAAAAGAGAATTGCCGGAAGAGTCGCAGCTGCAACAATATCAAAATAGGGTCGCGCTGTGAATTCGGCCATGATCAGTGCACCGGCCGCCATAATCGGCGGCGTAAGGGCACCGCCGGTCGAGGCGACGCTCTCGATAGCGGCAGCGATCCGTGCAGGGTAGCCCGCCTGCTTCATCAGGGGGATCGTAAACTGCCCAGTCGTCATGACGTTTGCCATATTCGAGCCTGAAAGCATCCCGAAAAACGCGGAGGACGTCACGGCGACATATGCCGGTCCTCCTTTACTGCGCTTGTTCAGTGCCAGAGACAGGCGGCTGAAGAACTCCTGGCCTCCGGCAAGCATCAAAAAGCTGCCGAAAAGCAAAAAGATGAAAATCCAGCGCAAAGCGACCTGCAGAGCCTCTGAAAAGATGCCCATCCCCGACACGTAGAGCGTCCCGGCCAGGCGCGTATAGGTCAGGCGGGGAAAGCCGAAGGCATTTAAACTTTCAATGTTCCCGGCAAGTGCTGCGAGCATGAAGGAGAGTGCGATGAGTGGAAGGACGATGCCTATCGCGCGCCGACACACCTCGAGAAGAAGAAGGACCAGCATCCCGGCCATCAGAACGTCGTTAGGAGTGGTTAAGATTGTCCGTCGCACAAAGCTTGAATAGTCCCAGGCCGCATAGGCCGCCGGAACGAGGCTCAACGCCGCCAATACCCAGTCGTGCCAGGGAATTTCATCTCCTGAATTTGCGCGGTGGCGCATGAGCAGAAAACCAATGGCCAAAAGACCGCCGAGAAACAACTGTCCGTGAAGGAGCGGACTGATTGGTGCGAGATACAAGAACCAAAACTGTCCGATGATGAAAATGCCGGATGCGGCGGCAAAAGCCGCCGCGTCCAGATTTCGTAGATGTCGCCTGGGTAGCACCAGCTCAGTCTCCGGTCATTCGGCAGGCAGAATGCCGGCCTCTTCGAAGTAAGCCTGTGCGCCTGGATGGAAGGGCACGAGATCTGCCTGTTGCCGCACCAGTTCCTCATCTACGAACTGCTGCGACGAGTGGGCGCTTTCCAACTGCGCACGATTTTCCCAGATAGCGGCGACCATTTGTTTGACGAGGTTATCAGGCACAGACGCATTGACCCAAAAGTGGGTGCTCCCGCCGATCCAAGACACAGCTTCGTCCTGGCCTTCATAGCTTCCAGCTCGAAGGGAGCCAACTGTGTAAAAGGGAAGGGCTTCTGTGACCATCGAAAGATCTTCTTCAGTGAACGTTAGGAAACGCAGGTCCTGTGTGGCTTGGTTCTCTAGATAGATTCCGGCAGGGTGCGCGGTGCCCCATATCACTGCATCGACCTGACCGGCTGCCAAGGAGTTGAAGGCCTGCGCCGGGGACGATCGCTGGACCCGCTCAAAGTCGTCGTCCGACAGCCCCATTGCTTCCATTGCGGAAGTAACCGTTGCCTCTGCGCCGGATCCAACTGGACCCAAAGCGATCGAATGCCCAATCAGGTCGCGGAAAGTTTCGAACTCGCTGTCAGCGAGGACGACCGGTCCGATCTCCCATGTATAGCCGGGAAAAAATCCTAGCACGTCTTGGTCTTGCATACCCTCGAAAACGAAATTCCCGTTGTAGGCCGAGTATGCGGAGATAGAGTTAGCATTTGCCATCTGGGCTTGCTCGGCCATGATCAGCTCGATGTTCTCATTGCCACCTTGGGTAGCAAGGATTTCGAGTCGAACACCAGGCAACGCATTTTCGACGATCTGTTTATGGGCTACACCGACAGCGTAGATCGATTGATTTGGAGCGGAGCCGGCGACTGAGATAGTGTAGGATTCGCCCTCCTCCCAGGCGAATACAGGACCTGCAATAATTGCGCCCACGGCGGCAACCTTTAGAGTTCGTTTCAGCATCGTTTTCTCCTCCTCTATGAAGTCATCCACCCACGGCGACTGCAATTTTTTTGGCACTTTTTTTCAACTCATCTACGACTGTCTCGCGACGCGTTCTGCCAAGGCGGAAATCGGGACCAGCGACACTAAGGGCCGCGATGATCTCGCCATTTACGTTAACCGGAACAGCAATTGCCAACACGCCATCGAGAGCCTCGTTGTCGCTTACCGCAAAGCCTAACCGAATTACGTTATCTAAATCATCTCGCAGTTTTTCGGCGTCCTGCAGGGTCTGCGATGCCACTTTCTCCAAACTGAGGTTGGAGAGCAAAACATCCCTGATGGGCGAAAAGGCGAGGAGGATTTTTCCCGATGCTGAAGCATGGAGGTGCGGACGGGTCCCTATCATCATTGTGTATGCGAGAGGCTGGCGGCAGCTCTTCTGGGCCACCACGAGCGCCCGGTCGTCGTCAAGGATGGCGAGCGTCGCGCTCTCTCGGATTCCATCGACCACCTCGACGAGTATTTCTGAGCCTATTTTTGCGAGGTTCTGTTCCGCCAGATAAGCGTGCGAAAGATCTAGGACTCGGCTGCCGATTTGTAGGCCGCCGTCCGTAACGGCTTGGACATATCCGCGTTCTCGCAAAAACTTCATGGTGCCACTCAGGCTACTTTTAGCAACCCCGAGCTGGGTGCAGATCTGACCTTGGCTCAGAGGGCGCTTCGAGGATGCGATGGCTTCAAGCACGTCGAAGGCAAGTTCGATGGATCTCGCCATTTAAAAATTTCCCTCCGTCCTCAAAGCGCTTAGTGCCGCAGGTCCTCAGGTATCCGTTCATTATCTTGAACGACGATCCATATATCGAACCGTAAAGTGCGATCCGGTCCTGTGTCAATACTTGTATTTTGCATTGCAAATGGACGTGCAAGGCTTATCCCCTTTAGTCCGGTCGGCCTACATGTTGACGCGGCGCAGAACCTCGCGCCTGCGGCTTGAGAGGCGGCTCGGATCAGTTTTGAGCGCTATGCTGAGTTATGGGTGGCGGCTTTTGTGGGAAACGAGGGCCTTCAGGCCCGCAGTTCAACGAAATCGCGATATGTCGCGGGACCGAGACCAACACCGATCCCGAGCAGCGTGTCGAACGCGCTGCGCACGTGCCGCCGTCGGTTCCAGCGGAACACGAACTCGTCGAGATAGCGTTGCAGATGGCGCTTTCTGAGGCCATGGAAGACGCCTTTTGCCCATGTTTTCAGGTTGGAAAACACGCGGTGGACCCAGTGGAGGATGTCGTGTGCCTTCTTGCCGCTGACAACTTTCGCCTCATGCGTGTTTGCCGGGGGATTTTCGTAACCGAGCCAGCCGTCCGTGATGATGTGTGCGCCGGGCTCTACTGCCTGACCAATGAACCCATGCAGCGTCTTCGCCGCACCGTCGGGAATGTGCTTCATCCTGATCCGGCGCGGCTGGCCGTCATCTGATAGCTCGACGGCACAGACGACAAACATCTTTCCGACCGGGCTGCGCCCTCCCTTTGGCCGATCCTCTGGATCATGCCGGGACCGGAACGGCATCTCTGTCTCATCGATTTCGACAAGATCTTTCAGGGGGTTGCGTTCAGGATTGACCATGGACCGCCGCAGCTTTTGTAAGAGGAGCCAAGCCGTCTTATAGCTACCCAAGCCAAGTTGCGCCTGAAGTTGCAGTGCTGACATGCCGTTAGAATGACTGGTGATGATGCGCGCGGCGAGAAACCACGTTCGTAACGGCAAATGACCGCTGTGCATCACCGTGCCAGCCGTCACGGATGTCTGCCGCGCGCAACCGGCGCATTCCCAAGTCGCGCGATTTCGCTTTAGGGGCCAGCCCTTGCAGGTGCCACAGGAGGGGCAGACGAAGCCCTCGGGCCAACGATGCTCCGCCAGATAATGCGAGCACGCGTCCTCGTCGGAAAACCGAGCGTCGAACGCTTGGCGGGACATAGGTTTGTCGTTTTTCCATCTGGCCGGCATGGGTAGAACAATACCAGAACATTTCAAGTTGGCAAGCCGCATCGCCCTACATCATGTGCCGCCGGATCAAAGGGGATAAGCCTTTGGACGTGCATTGTCACCAATAGCATTGGGTATGGCCTTCCAGTGGTCGAGTCCGCTGGCGGTGCTCTCGAGCGCTAATCGCAGAAGGAGCAGACGTTGGACGCCTCGACAGCCTGAATTGCACTTGGGCGCCATTTTAGCTTTGCGGCTACATGTCTTGTTGCAACCAAGTAGAAATGTCCGTCGGCCCGCAAAGTAGAAATGTCTCACTTGGTGGTCCGCTATCATGGCTGGGCAGGGCGCAGACCTCATATATCGCAGCCCTGAACAGCCATGCGGGCGTGGTCATTCGGCGGCGTGAGACGGGGCAGCTTCGGCTTTTTTCTTTGCACGTTTGGCCAGCTTAGAGTTCCAACCTTCGGTATTACGGCGGCCATTTGGATGATAGCGTGTCGCTTGTTTGCCGGCGCGCCGTTTCTTTGGGGCCGCTTCGTCCTGTTCAGCTTTGATGTATTCCAGAACCGCGCTGAGATGTTTGTTCTCGGTGATGGCCGCGTGGGTGACGCGCT
>Ga0307487_1000186_pt1 | contig 50319 bp, 27 predicted proteins | sample CBIW12metaG_FD_203665 | JGI IMG/M metagenome (GOLD analysis project Ga0307487, IMG submission 203665) | Sea-ice brine microbial communities from Beaufort Sea near Barrow, Alaska, United States - CBIW 1.2 | ecosystem: Environmental > Aquatic > Marine > Coastal | place: USA: Alaska | collected... | reverse complement strand
ATAATACAATTGGATATTTTCAAAAATGAGCAGGGGGGTGATTTGAGGAAAAATGAAAAATCACCCTAAATAGCCAGAAAACCCATTAATATGACCTAGCTAAAATTTACTCGGATGACAGTAATATATTTCTATCTTTTTTTTTAGCTTTAGTAGGAACGCTTCTTTATAAAATAATGACCACATCATTTTTTGGTGATACAAGGAATGTAGTTTCAAATACAGAATTATTATCTATTTTAAAATTAACTAATAATAACATTCATACTCATGAAATCAATCTGGAATGGAACTTTAGGCTTTGGTTTGGTAAATATTCCAATCAAAATGTATACAGCTTCTGAGGATCGGAAAATTGATTTGGACATGCTTGATTCCAAAGATCATGAACGCATTCGTTATCAGCGCATCAATGAAAAATCCGGTAAGGAGGTAGAATGGAAAAATATCGTCAAAGGGTTCAAGATAGATGATAGGTATATCATTCTCGAAAATGAAGACTTTGACATGGTTAATTCTAAAAAGAGCAAAATTATTGAAATCGATGCTTTTGTAAATGAAGTAGACGTTGCAGACATGTTATTTAAAAAACCATATTTTTTGGAACCTCAAAAAGAAGGAGGAAAAGCGTATAATCTCTTACGTGATGCACTGAAAAAAACCAAAAAATTGGGTCTCGCTACTTTCGTGATGCGCCAAAAAGAAAACTTATGTCTAATTGGCGTATTTGATGATGCTTTAGTTTTAAATGTAATTCGTTTTTTGGATGAAATTAGAAGCACTTCAGATCTAAAAATCTCTACTTCCAAAGCTACTAAGAAAGAAGTAGAGATGGCAGAATCACTCATCAAACAGTACAGTGAGCAATTTGATCTTTCAAAATACAAAGATCAATATAATGATCAATTGATGAAGGTAATAAAGGCTAAATCTACAGGTAAGAAATCTGTAATCAAGAAGTTTGAAGCTGCAGATACACCTGCCAAAGATCTTATGGCACAACTTAAGGCGAGTTTGGAAAAACGCAAAAAAGCCTCGTAATGTCACTGGAAGAATACAATCAAAAAAGAGATTTCAATAAAACCACAGAGCCAAAAGGCATACTTGGGTTAGCGATAGGAGAATTACGGTTTGTAATACAGAGACACCTCGCAAGTCATTTGCATTTTGATCTCAGGTTGGAAATGGACGGTGTGCTCAAAAGTTGGGCTGTCCCCAAGGGTCCATCTCTGAATCCAAACGACAAACGCCTAGCAGTTCAAACAGAAGATCATCCGATGAACTATCTGGACTTCCATGGAACCATTCCCAAAGGTAATTATGGATCTGGGGAAATGACAATTTGGGATTCTGGAACGTACACACCTATGTCGAACTCTAAACAATCGCTTTTAGAAATGTTTGAGAAGGGTGATTTGAAAATTACTTTTTTTGGAACCAGACTTCAGGGCGACTTTGCTTTAGTTAAAACAAATTTTGCAGGCAAACAGTCGCAATGGCTGCTTATAAAGAAAAAAGATGATTTTGCTACTGATCTTAATTATGATGCAAATCTCCATTTGGGTGAAATTACGGCCCAGAGCTCAACTCAACACACATCCAAAGCTATAACGCTAATCGATCAAGTTTCCCCAATGCTGGCCTCTACCAGTAAAGATTTAAAATTCAGTACCCCCAAAGATTGGATTTACGAGATCAAGTGGGATGGCTACCGCATGCTATGTAATCACTCACAAGAAAGTACTGTCCTATATTCAAGAAATGGACTGGATTATTCCAAGAAATACCCAGACCTAATTAGTAGTCTAAAAATGCTACCCAAAAATGCCATTCTTAATGGAGAGGTGGTTAGTCTGAATAAAGAAGGAGTTTCTAAATTTCAATGGTTGCAACATTATACCGAAGATCCCAGAGGACAGTTGACTTACGTCGCTTTTGATTTATTGTACCTGGATGGACACAGCATTATTAATTTTCCACTAGAAGAAAGAAAAGAATTATTGAAATCTCTGATCGAGGACTTACCTAATATAAGATTCAGTGAGCATTTGATAGGAGGGGGCAAGGAATTTTTTGAAGAAGTAAAAATGCAAGGACTGGAAGGAATAATGGCTAAGAAAGCTGATTCCATGTATGTACCAGGGTTGAGGTCTGAAGATTGGATTAAATATAAAGCTAAGGAAAGTTTGGAAGTCCTAATTTGTGGGTATACAAAATCAGATAACCGTCCTTTTGGGTCCTTAATATTGGGTCTGTACAAAGACAATAGTGTGATCTATATAGGCAATTGCGGGTCAGGGTTTTCTGTTGCCCAACAAAAAGAATTTGCTTTTCAATTTGATAAAATCAGTCAACCGAAGTCTCCTTTTTCGCAAGCAATTAACTTGAAAGGCAGAATTCCAGTTTGGCTCAAACCAGTAATGATAGCAGAAGTTACTTTCGCAGAATGGACAAAAAGCGCAAGACTGAGACATCCAATTTTCATCCGACTGAGAAAAGATAAATTTCCACAGGAACTTACGGTAAATCGGTCTCAGCCTGCAGAAAAGTCCAATTTGTCTTCAAAAAATTCTTTAGAAATTGGGGGAATTAATGTTCAAGTAAGTAATCTAGAAAAAAAGCTTTGGACAAAAGAAGGTATAACGAAGTATGATCTCATTGATTATTATCTTTTTATCTCAGAGTATATTTTGCCATTTTTAAAAGATCGTCCTCAAAATCTCCATCGGCATCCAAATGGAATAGATAAGGAAAGCTTTTACCAGAAAGACACGCCCGAAAATTATCCTGAGTGGATTCAAACCACTAGCATCCATTCGGAATCATCGCAAAAGCAAATTGATTACATGCTTTGTCAAAATGAAGCAACATTGATCTATATGGCTAATCTTGGTTGCATTGAGGTGAATCCGTGGAATGCTCGTGTCCAATCCTTAGATAGACCAGATTATATAGTGATTGATTTGGATCCTTCGAAAAAAAACACCTTCAAACAGGTAATCGAAGTTGCTCAGGCTTTCCATGAGTTGCTTCAAAAACTTACTATAGATGGCTATTGTAAGACCTCTGGGGCGAGTGGTATTCATATATATCTTCCGTTAGGGGCAAAATATACTTTTGAGGAAGGAAGAGACTTTTGCAAGTTACTATGTGTCATAATTCAGGATCAGTTACCAAAATTGACCACTATGAAAAGAGCATTAAAGGCACGGAAAGGAAGGATATATTTAGATTACCTACAGAATCGAGCTGGTCAAACCTTAGCTTCAGTTTACTGCATTCGCCCTAAACCAGGAGCCACCGTTTCCACCCCCTTATTTTGGAAAGAAGTGAATAGCAAACTTGATAAGAATGATTTTAACATTTTTACTATCAGAGAACGGGTAGCAACTTATCCTGATTTATTTAAAGAAGTATTGGGAAACGGGGTAAATATTGAGAAAGTAGTGCAGACTCTGGATGGATAGCAACTATTAAATAAAATGAAGATCCTAACTGTATTATTTTTTTACATTTTGAATTCTTTTTATAGTCTCTATAGTTCAGGTTGGGTTACCTTTGAAAACCCTTAAAATTAACCTTTCGATTTTTGGCTAAATCACTGATCTTGTATCGTTGCTATTATAACACCACATAAAGTCTCGCTTCAGATCTTATTACTATCTGCAATAGGTTTCTCCTCATGCAGCGAAAAAGAATCGGAATCGGAGAAAGAAGAATTGTCCAACTCTAAACTAGATATTGTTCAAACAGCCATTGGTCAATTGATCCTATCATCGCCTAATTCAACAGAATCTGTGAGTAATCAAAGTAAAGAAATATAAAAGTCAAAAGGGAAAATGCCGATTGCATTCCTGCATTTGGAGGATCTCAATTTGCGGATAATCTTGATATTCCTAGGAATACTTACCTCGAACCAAATGTGATATTTTCTTCATGGAGTGGAATACTAAATAAGTGCTGGCCTACATCGATATGCTTATAATGAAGGTCAAGTTAAATTAGAGGGCGAAGGTGAGAAATTGGTTAGCCTTCCAGCTGTCGGATATAACAATTAGGGAACAAGAAATCTAATTGCTAGTACGGAGGATAGTAAAATTTATATTTCAGTTGGCCCATGAAGTAATGCAGCCGAACACGGGATGGAAGAGGAGATAAGAAGAGCTGGCATTTTTAAGATCAATCCTGATGGTTCAGGAGAAGTTTTATATGCAAATGGATTAAGGAACCGAGTTGGAACGTCATGGAATCCTGTCGACAAATAACTTTGGGCTGAAGTCAGCGAACGTGACGAGTTGGAAGATGAATTTGTGCCTGATTATAGCACAAGTGTTAAAAAAGGAGGCTTTTATGGTTTGCCATATTCCTATTACGGTCAGATTGAAGAACCAAGAATGGAACCACAGTCGCCAGGATTAGTGGCAAGTATAATTTTTCGTGATGTACCAGTTGGAAGTCATACTGCTTCACTTGGGCTCACCTTTTATGATTGATCTACATATCCTCAAACGTATAAAAATGGTACTTTTGTGGGACAAAATGGATCTTTGAACCGTGAAAAGCTTTCAGTATACAAAGTGCTATTTGTTCCTTTTGAGAATGAAAAGCCAATAGGTGAACCTCAATTTTCTTACCGAGTTTGTGTCAGATACCAAAGGCTCGGAGGTATAAGGAATACTTGTCGATGTTACTGTCGTGGAGGATGGTTCTCTGTTAATGAATGGCGATAGTGGAAACAAACTCTGGAAAATTACTTACATAGGCAAACGACTCAGTCAAATTTCTTTATCAAATGCCATCAATTACTTTTCTAACGCATAAAACCTTTAATAAGTAAGTCCTAATTTGCCATATCTACTATTTTTGTTCTGCACTGGGCAAAGAAATTTTACCGGTGTGGGCGTGTAATGACATGAATAACTTTTAGGAATATTTTTCAAAAAAAATCTCCTCAGACATTATTCACAACGTATGATAATGTCTGATGGAGATTAGAATTAAACAGTATTTTTGATTGGGTATCTTTTATAAGGATTTGTAGACCACTGAGAAAGCTTAATTTCAAATTTTGATTTAGTCTTAACTTATATATATTTAAGTAATTAGTTCAAACTAGTGGGGTCAAAAATCCAATTCAAACTATCATACAACTATATAAACATGCTAGTTTTCAAACGCAGTTCCTTCTAGATATTTTTCCTATGATAAACGAGTATCCGCACCTGATCAGACTAATGTTTTTTTAATAATAGCGCCGTAGCAGAAAGACTTTGCTCATTAATATGCGTTTTTGTTGTTAAAGAAAATACAGTTAATGGTTAGAACTATAATTTTTAGGTCGAAAAATACGCTCCATTTCTTTATGTAGAACAAATCATAAGCAAGTCTATGGTTCATATCTGACTCATCAATTATTTCACCTCTATATCCGTACGCTTGAGCAAGACCAGTGATACCTGGTTTTACCATATGCCTGCACATAAACTGTCCCATTTTTTCTGAATAGGCTCTATTCATAGAAAGTGCATGTGGTCTTGGTCCAACTATTGACATTTCACCAATTAAAACATTAAATATTTGAGGTAATTCATCAAGACTTGTTCTTCGTAAGAACGAACCAACTTTTGTTATTCTTGGATCGTGTTTTTGGGCTTGAAGGAACTCGCTATTAGCTTTATATTTCATTGACCTAAACTTGTAACAGTAGAATGGTCGATTATTTATACCATGTCTTAATTGCTTGAAAATCACAGGACCTTTGGATTCTAATGCAATTAACAATGCAATAAGAGCGAATAGCCACCAACCAACCAGAAGTAAAAATGTTGCACAAAGTGAGAAATCAACGAATCTTTTTAGTGATACCTGAAATGAATCTAAATAATTAATTGAATAAGATTTATAAACGAATTCTTTATTTCTACTTAAATCTTTTAAAGCGATATAATTGTCGATTGTAAGAGACATTTTTTTTGGGATTAAAATCGTAAACTATGATTTATTTTAGAAGAGATTATGTACTTCATATAGATACCCCCGTAAAAGAAATATCTTCTCCATAACCTCTTTGGTTCCTTTACGAACCTAACGAACCATTCCAGCCCATGTCTAACCCAAAAGTCAGACGGCCTTTCGGTTGTTCCTGAATAGAAATCGAAAACAGCACCAATTGAACAGATATAAGTAGCGCGAATTTTATCTCTATTGGCATACACCCACTTTTCCTGTTTGGGTGCAGTCATTCCCACAAATAGTACATCAGGAGAAAATTCATTGATTTTGTCAATCATAATAGTGTTCTCTTCTTCAGAAAATTCATCTCTAAACGGCGGAGAATACCCTTCATACGTAATATTTGGAAAGGACTGCTCCAGCTTTGTTTTTATCACATCCAAGGTTTCTTGTTTGGAACCCAGATAGAAACAACTTCCATAGACGCTGTTCAAATATTTGATGACGAACTCATGAAGATCTGCTCCAGCTATTTTTGTTAACTGATCCCCACTTAAAAATTTTGCAGACAATACGATGGAAATACCGTCTGGCAAAAGGATGTCAGAACTCATTAAAGCATTCTTAAAAACTTTGTCTTCCTCCGCCAAGCAAAAGCTATATTGATTTAAAGTATTAATGATGGTTTTCCCTTTTTGAAGAACCTCGATTAATTGACCCTTAAACATGGGGTATCCTAAAAACTCTGAATTTATTGCATTCATAACATAGAATTTTTTACGACACAAATAAAGGACATTAATTCTATTTATGTTACAAAATGCAATTAATATTATTTCAAAAGCGTTTTTTCGCCTAAGAAAATTAATTAATTCAATCTTTTCAAGAGGATGAATTAATCATATTTATATAAAAATAGTTAAATTATTAATATGATTTTTCTTGATAATATTAAACATACGCTACTTAAATTATGCAATATTTGAAGTATTAAATATTTTGGATGCTAATAAAAAAAATTCGATTTGGATCATATCTCGGCCTTTTATTAAGTATTTAATTTTTCAAATTATGACTTAGTTTATGAGAAAAGTTTCAACTAATTTCAATCTTACACGCTTCAATTTTTTGGAAATTGACTAATATCGTGGTTTGAATTATTATGCTACAAAACTAATTTTTTGTTGAGCTTTTAAATTAGTTTAAAAATTTCAAGTTACTTTTTGATCTTACTTTATCTGTCATTCCCGGAGTTGAGACAGTACCGATTATTGTCCATTTAGGTTGCTTACTTTTTCTATTGAAATCAGTAGATATAATGAAAATTCAATACTTCTTGGAAAAGTGATATATCCCTTTAAATTTTGACCCTTATTACGTCAATCTGTTACTTTTAAACACAGTAAAAAGTATTTTATTTTCACAAAAATGCATTTGATATTTTTATATCCAAAAATGTAGTTTTATATTTGGGTCTTGAAGTGAAAGCCTATTACATGCTAATATCTTTCATGGATGGCAAGTTTGGTTTTAGCGGATTAAACAAGCCACTGATTTATGTAATTCAGGAATAGATAACTAGACTTGAAAGGTGGAGCAATGGATAGAAGATTTTGAAAAAAGTTAAAATCCAAAATTAAGAATAACTTAGTTCTTGAAAAATTTTCTTAACCTACATTTTGTATTTTTAGTTTTCAAGAGTTAACTACGGAATAATGAATATTAAGTTTTAAGGTCTTATGGATATGTTAAACAAAAGAATATATATAGCTGGTCATCGTGGAATGGTTGGTTCTGCTATATGGAGACATTTGCAGGCTAGAGGCGCCGAAAATCTAATTGGCAAATCCAGTAAGGAGTTAGATCTGACAGATCAGAATGAGGTGGATTCTTTTTTTGAAGCAGAATGCCCAGATATAGTAATTAATGCAGCTGCCAAAGTGGGTGGTATTCTAGCGAATGATTCTTTTCCATTTGAGTTTCTTATGGAAAACTTGCTTATCCAAAACAACTTGATAAATAATTCATTACGTCACGATGTCCAGCGCTTTCTCTTTCTAGGGAGCTCGTGCGTTTATCCAAGGAATGCTATTCAACCTATTAAAGAAGAATACTTGTTAACTGGCTCACTAGAATCGACTAACGAGGGTTACGCTATTGCCAAAATCGCAGGTATAAAAGCTTGTGAGGCTATTTTCAAAGCAAAAAATAGGCTTTTTACGTCCATAATGCCATCTAATCTATATGGTGCCTTTGATAATTTCGATTTAAAAAGTTCTCACGTCCTACCTGCAATGATTAGAAAATTTCACGATTCTAAAATTAATGGCAATCAACCTGTTAGACTTTGGGGCACTGGAAGTCCACTTAGAGAGTTTCTTCATGTAGATGATCTTGCAGATGCAGTAATTTTTTTACTCAACAATAATACCCACCATCCAATACTAAATGTTGGAACTGGAACTGATATTGAAATTAAGAATTTAGCAACTTTAGTTCAAAGTGTGGTAGGTCATGAGGGTGAAATATTGTGGGATATAAATAAGCCAGATGGAACGCACAGAAAAGTAATGGATATAAGTAAGATCAAAGAAATGGGTTGGGAACCTCGAATATCCTTAAGACAAGGAATCACTCAAACCTACAAATGGTATTTGCAAAATATCAATAGTTTGAAAATGGTTGACATGTACATATAAAATTGAAATTTATTAGAAAAATATAATTTATGAGGTGCAGCACGAACTTAACGGAGATCTAAAAAGATTGAGTCATGTACTTATTAAATGGATTTCATAAAAGACTACAAGTCAGACCAATATGTTAATTGGTGGTTTTGTTTGTATTTTAGATTCTCATAAATATTTATTCCACTAACTTAAGGGTAGAACCATTTATGAAAGTAGCATTAGTAACTGGAATCACTGGACAAGATGGTACGTATTTAGCGGAGCTTTTGTTGAGCAAAGGGTATACAGTTCATGGTATTACGCGTAGAGCATCTTCTTTTAATAAACAAAGCATAGATGAAAAAGGTGGTCTGTCCGGCATTGACTATGATATTGCCATGGCAAAAATGGATATTGATAAAGAGGAGCTTCCTAAAATTGGAGATGTTTTAATTAAAGTAGATCCTGAATATTTCAGACCTAATGAGGTAGAAGCATTAATTGGTAGTCCAGATAAGGCTTATGAGAAACTGGGCTGGAAACCAAAATATAGTTTTAAAGAGTTAATTGAAGAAATGGTGCCAGCTGATTTACAGCTTTTGAAGAGAGATATTTCTCTTGTAAAGGGTGGTTACGAAATAACCGCTAATTCTGAATATTAAGAAGTTTCAAAGTTTAAATTAGCTAATAGACTAATCAAGTATAGGCTGGGCTATTAGCTCCTTTCACATATGACTAATCAAATTGTTGACCTCTTAGATTTTGCATTCAAAAAGTATAGTGACAAAACTGATTTGGTTTTTGATCATGCATCAATTAGCTATGGAGACCTTCCGTATTACCACGAGGTTCTTATGGAAATAGATCATCCATCTTTTTTGGACGCTAAAATTGGTTTAGACGAACAAGGTAACCCTGCTGGATAAAGCCATAATTCTTATAATACAAATTTTTTTTTAAGTTTAATTCTATTAATATGACTCTAAATAGTAATGTCGACATTCAAGAAATACCCGAAATAGAACGGGTTTTCCCTATTACTCCTGCCCAGATGGAAATTTGGTTAGCTTGTAAGATTGGAGGAAGGGAGGCCAATAAGGCCTATAATGAGTCTGTCTCATTGAAGCTAACGGGCGAGCTTTCAGTAAAATACCTGCAAGATGCTTTTTTGCAAGTTATCGAAAGGCATGAAGGAATGAGATCGGTAATTAGCCCTAATGGAAAAAGCTTAATCGTTTTTAGCAGTTTCAATCTGCCTATTAGGATGCGGGATATTAGTGATGTAGCTGAGAAGGAAAAAGAACTAGTCCTCAGAAAACACTTAGAACAAAGAGGATCATACCATTTCAACTTAGTTCAAGGTCCTTTATATGTAATGGATTTAATTAAGTTGGAAGAGAAAAGCTATCTTTTAACATTTACAGGTCATCACCTTATTTTTGACGGGTGGTCATTAGGTGTCATGTTAGAAGAGCTAGCGACTATATACTCAAGTTTTATTGATGGCGTTCCCTCAAATTTACCTAATGCGGATCGACTCGGCGAATATGCCAAAGAATACTTCAACCTATCCAGGAAACCAAAATATAAAGAAACTAAAGATTTTTGGAAGAATTATCTAAGTAACCCTGTTCCTAGAGTTGACTTACCCATTGACAATCCACGACCAAAAATAAGAACATACAATTCAGAAGGTCATCGAAAATCTATAAGTAGTGAGACTTGGAACAAATTGAAAGAGGTAAGTGCAAAGCTTAATTCAAGTTTGAACCTAACTTTGCTAGCTGTTTTTGAGTTATTTCTTTATGATTGGACTAAGCAAAATGATTTAGTAGTTGGGTTACCTGTAGCTGGTCAAATCGGATATAATAAGCACCGTCTTATAGGACATTGTGTTAATTTATTACCTCTCCGAAGTAAAGTGGATAAAGATCACAAGTTTGTAGAATATCTAAAAATTAGAAAAGGTGATTATAACAATGCCTTAGCGTATAGTCTAATATCATTTGGTGATATGATTCAAAATATATCTCTGGTGAGAGATTCGTCAAGAATTTCCTTGGTGCCTGTTACTTTTAATATAGATACAGGAATGGAAGATGGTCTTGCTTTCAGTGGCTTAGAGCATAGTCTGATGGCTAATCCTAAGACATTTTCAAATTTTGAGTTAATTCTCAACCTCTTCAAGGCCTCAACTGGATACGTGTTAGATTTTACTTACAATTCTACTTTATTTAATAGATCAACTATTGAGCTTGCTGCTGCAAAGTACTTCAAGATGATTGACCTTTGTCTTGATCATCTGGATTGGAAAATATCGGATTTAATAGACCATGTGAATCATCAACCTGAACAGAATGCAGTTTCGGTTCTTGATTTTATTCCTTTAGGAGAGTTAATCCGAGACCAATTAACTTCTAGAAATGATAAAATAGCAGTACGGATAGGAAATGACGAATATTCATATAATCAGCTAAATAGCATAACCAATACCATTGCAACCCAATTAATACTTAGAGGAGTGGGCCCGGGCAAAGTGGTTGGGGTTCATATGGAGCGAAATATTAATTTAGTTGCTGGCGCACTGGCCGTCATTCAAATTGGCGCTTGTTACTTGCCTATTGACACGGAATTTCCTGAGGATCGAGTGAAGTTTATGCTTAATGACGCAAATGTCACTACTTTCATTACAGAAAATGAAACGTATTCTTGGGAAAAATTAGAGACGAAAAAATTACTTATTAATGAGGAGTTATTAGGCATGCCCACTTCTGGTTTTATTGCAAAGACACCAAAAACCAATGACCCAATTTTTATCGTTTACACCTCAGGGTCAACTGGAAATCCTAAAGGGGTTGTCCTAACTCAACGTAATATTAAAGACTTTTTGAAGCATTTCAGATCTGCTCCGGGAATGGATGAGCAGGATAGAGTAATTGGTCTGACATCCATATCTTTCGATATGTCGTTTATGGAGTTAATATTACCTTTTGCTTTGGGTGCTTCCTTGCATCTCTTTAATAAATATGAAAGAAGGGATTCTAGAGAAATAGTAAAAGCGGTTAACTCAGGGAGTATCACTAAAATGTTTGCTACTCCTTCGCATTTAAAATCGATAATTGATTTTGGCTTAACAAATTGTCAAGATAATTTGACTATTATCTCTGCGGGGGAACCCTTACAGTTATCCTTAGCGAAAAAGTTGGTTAAAGTAGCCTCGAAAGTGTATAATATTTATGGGCCTACTGAGACTACAATTTTCGATACTATTAAAGAAATAACCAGTGAGACAGAAATTATTACAATTGGGAGCCCCGTAGAAGGAAGTAGTATATTTTTGGTCAACGAGCAGGGGGAATTAGTTACCTCTCCAGGTGAACCAGGAGAAATTTATATTGGAGGTAATGGCATTGGATTGGGTTATCTAAATAATGAAGAGCAAAATCGCGAGAAATTTGTCTCAAATATTCTAGAAAGTCATCCTGGTAAATATTACAGAACCGGAGACTTAGCAGTCTGGACATCGACCGGAGAACTAGACTGTAAGGGTAGGCTTGATCATCAGGTCAAAATTAGAGGACAGCGAATAGAACTAGGAGAAATAGAGAATTTAATAGGGTTGGATAAAGACGTACAAAATGTATTGGTAGAAAAGCAGGTCTCTGAAGAGGGAAATGACTATCTGGTTGGATATGTTTCCTTTAGAGAAGAGGTCAAGAATACTATCGAATATTCTTTATGGATCAGTTCATGCAAGGAAAGATTAGCTAGCTTTCTTCCCAGTTTTATGATTCCATCTAATTTCCATATTGTTGAAGATTTTAAATTAAATCAAAATGGAAAAATAGAGAGAAAAGCAGAGAAAAAAATTATTAATATTAACATAACCGAAGAGATCAAGAATCAGTCAAAAGAAAGAGAAGTTACTAATACTAAAACGGTAGCAATCATAAAAAAATTGTGGGAAAAAGTTCTGGTTATATCAAATGCTAATATAGATACAGACTTTTTTCAAGAAGGTGGCCATTCACTGCTGGCAGTAGAATTAATTTCAAAGATAGAAAGAGAATTAAATTTGTCATTGCCGCTTTCTTTGCTTTTCGAGTATTCTACTATTACTAGTATCTCAAATTATTTAAATCAGTTAATTGACAATAAAACTGAAGAAAATATACTTATTAATATTAAAAATGGAAGTTCAGAAAAAGTTTTATTCTTTATTCATGGAGTTGGTTTAAATCCGTTGGAAATTAAAACTTTAAACAATCATATGGATGATGATCAGACTATTTGGGGGTTACAGTCTCCCTCGATAATGAGTAATGATATTAAACCAATTGATAATATTAAAGACATAGCGAGTTTATATCTTAATAAGATCAAGGAAAAGGAGTTTACCGGACCATATAGTATTTTAGGAAATTCATTTGGAGGTCAGATTGCTTTCGAGATGGCTAAGCAGCTTATTGAAAATGGCGATGAAGTAAAATTTCTTGGAATGATTGATACAACAGCAAATCTTAGGGATAATAAACCGAAAAATTTCATTAGCAAGTTTAACCGTTTTAATAAAAAGTTAGCTTTTGAAATTGAATTTATTGTTGACGATCCCTTGTATTATTTCAGGTATAGGACGAAATATTTAAGTGAGAAGTTAGATAATTATAAAAACTCCTCATCAGATCAAGATATAAATAGCCTTAAACAGCGTATAAAAAAAATAGAGGATATTAACATGTTAGCTTGGGAAAATTATACCCATCAATATTTAAAAACAAAAATTACGTTGTTTTTAGCTAAAAAGAAAACATTTTTTGTTGATGATTTGTTGACATTCGGCTGGTCGCCAAATGTCGATTCTGTAGAAACCATCTATATGCCAGGGGAGCATGCGAACATGCTTAAGCCACCTTACGGAGTAGAATTTTCTAGAGCACTTCAAGATGTCCTTAACAAAACTAATATTTAAGATATGATATTAGGTAGAATTTTTTGTTCGCAAATTAAAGTGATGGAATGGAGAAATCAATATGATTTTGATTTGCGAAATAATCTTGACGTTTGGAGGATTTATATTCCGGATTTCATCGATAAGATTAATGACGAAATTCATATATTAAATGACGAAGAAATAGATAAAAGTGCAGCATTCGTACAAGAGGCGGATAAATTGAGGTTTTTGATAGGAAAAATTTATCTTAAAAAGCTTTTAGCAAATTACTTGAACATTCATCCAAAAGAGGTGGGATTTAGTTTCAATGAACATAAGAAACCATTCCTGACAAAACTTCCTAGTTTAAACTTCAACGTCTCCCATTCAGGTGATTTTGTGGTGATAGGATTTTCAAATAGGTGGTTGGTAGGTGTTGATGTTGAAGTCATGAATACAAATGTTGATTTGTACAGCATGATATATTCTACTATGTCTAGCGTTGAGGTCCATACCATTCTGAATAGTGAATCTCCAAGGGAAATGTTTTATAACCATTGGACAAGGAAGGAAGCATTACTTAAATGTGTTGGTATTGGACTGACTGATAGTTTGCAGGATTTCAGTGTTTGTGATGGTTTAAACTTAGTGCCTTCTGACTTGGCTAGTTTTGTATCTACTTGGAATATTAGGAATTTTGTCATGAATGATAAATATTCCGTAAGTGTAGCTTATGATGCTTCTATAAGAGTAATAAGGTTTTATGAATTGAGTAACGATTAAAAATTATATACAGTTAATTCTAAAATTGAATTCAAGCGTTTTAAAATTTTCTATTAAGTATTCTAAAAATTTTCATTATGAATAGAGTAGCAGTATTCGGAGGGTTAGGAAATCAAATGTTTCAATATGCATTAGCAATAGCTATGGATGCAAGTGGAATTCCTACCAAAATTTCTGTTAATGATTACTTATTAAATAGACATTATCAAGGATTTGAGTTGCTCAAAGCATTTAATGTAGCTATGCCTATTCATGACAGATTGAAAGTCTATACAATGAGTAGATTCAGGCCAATACTAATGGACGTTAATAGTTCCTATTTTAGAAAATTTATCACATGGCTTTTGATTAACAAATCAAATGTGTACAAAGAAACAAAAGAATATTCTTACGATGAAGGTGTTTTTAATCAAGACTCTGCTTTTTTCGTTGGAACTTGGCAATCTATTAAATATTTTGAAAATCAAGATACTTTGATAAGAGAAATATTTAATTTCAACAAGCCTCACGATAAGGTTAATCTTAAACTAGCTACTGAAATTCAACACAAAAATGCAATCGCTGTCCATGTAAGAAGGGGTGACTTTACTAAACCCAAACTCGCTGACAGCAGGATGTTATTTGATTCCATTAACTATTACGATGAAGCTTTTAAGATCATAAATTCAAGAGTTGAAAATCCTGTTTTCTATATTTTTTCTGATGACATCAAATGGGCGAAGGAAAATTTTAAAGGCAGTAACTTTGTATTTGTTTCCCATAATAAGGGAACGAACAGCTATTTGGACATGTACTTAATGACTTTGTGCAAACACTTTATCATAGCAAATAGCTCATTTAGTTGGTGGGCAGCATGGCTTTCGGAAAATAAGAATAAAACTGTCATAATGCCAAGTCCTTGGGTTAACAAAATGGAATGTGATGAAATATGCCCTAAGGGTTGGATAGCTCTAAATACAAGCTCAGCTAAATCTCAACTAGTGAAATAGTAATTTGAAATTGATTTCTCAGATTAAATCCATTATTGCAGCGATTTTCTTCCCCGTTTAATCGCTTGCCTGTGATGTTTGTGAGCTATTAATAGTATTTTAAATAGATGATCTACGGTAAATATGATGCTTTCTTAATATCATATTTATTTCCAGTAAATGGAGAGTGGAGAAATATACGTGGAGCTAGTTCGATAGCCATGATTTTCAGTTGTCGGTAGCCTACTCTTAGGTATAATTTTTAGCTATAGCGAATTTTCATTATAAAGCTATTCATGACAGGTAAGTGTCCTAAAAGGCTCACAAATTTGGGTGCTATACTGAAGTGCTGACCCTAAATTTTCTACCTCATTTTTTTTGAGTCAATGGTTTTATTTATTTGCCTATGTGCTGACTATCCTGTCATAGAAAAGTAACAAGGTTAAGTTTTTACTGAACAGACATTCACGGGCTTCATGATTATCAGTCACCGATCGAAGTTAAGTTTAGCTTTGGGGAGTTAAAGTAGCTTTGTGAAGAAAATTTTTTCATAATTCTGGAAATGTCCATCCTTATATCCTGGTGTAGGAGCTTTGTCGAAGTAGTGATATTTCTTTAAATACCAAAAAGTTGTTGTTTTTGTTCAATATAATATCAGTTTGAAACGAAAACTAAGGATGCCCATCTTCATGTGAGCATATGTTTTCTCTAAATGGTTCTACTTAATTGGACTTTTGGATATAGGTGGTTAATATTTTTTAAATTAAACTTTTCCGTGTTTTATATCATTTAAATAATTTTAAGCAAAGGCTAAGAGCAATAATGGTACTCTTCCATTCATGGCTTTAGTCCAACAAATTGAACAAATTTATTCTTTAAAATCACACCAATTTGCGACTGCTTAATTCTCTCGGGCATTCTTGAAAAAAATTCAACTCTTTCTATAGTCATGATATTTTTGTGATTGGATGAATTTTAAGGATAACATATTAACTTTTTAAGTTGTCAAATAATTATGTTGGATTATTTTGTTAATAATAGATTTATTTCTTGTTTTTATTCTTATGAAGGTTGTACTAAAGAATTAGAATCTTTCTATGTTGTTGTTAGTTTAATAGATATTGAATAATTATTTTCCGTGAGATTTTCTAGTTTAGTTACTATGAAATTAATAGCATTAAAATCAAACGAAAATTTCTTGATTTTGATGCTATAAAACACCTTAAACCAAAAAAAATGCTTTATAGACCATATAAAATGCTTTTCAAATAAAATATTCTAAAATACTGTATATATTGCACGCATAAATGGACTCCTCTTTGAATTTAAAATCTATTTGTGATAAATTATTGACTTAGTTATTAAGAAAAATATGGTAAATATTAAACATGTAATTCTTTCCGGTGGTGTTGGCAGTAGGCTTTGGCCACTTTCCAGAAAAACTAAACCTAAACAGTATTTAGATCTTTTTTCTGGCAAGTCTCTATTTCAACTCTGTGTTGAAAGAAATGAATTTTTGAATCCTCAGCTAGTAGTCGTTGGAAACTGTGATAATTTTCAATTATCCAGAGATATTTTGACTAAACTTAACATAGATAATTACCAAGAGGTGATAGAAGCTATGCCAAAAAATACTGCTCCTGCCATTGCGTTTGCAGCTTATATTTCTAATCCTGATGATATTCTTTTAGTTACACCTTCTGATCATCTAATTGAAAATCAAGATTTTTATCACGAAAGTGTGTATAGAGCAATTGAACTAGCTAAAAACGATAATTTAGTCACTTTTGGGATCGTTCCTTCCAGGGCTGAAACTGCTTATGGCTACATCGAAGCTAATGGGGAAGAAGTTGTCAGATTTACAGAGAAACCAGCTAGAGAACTAGCAGAAGAATTCATGAAAAGTGGAAGTTTTCTATGGAATAGTGGAATGTTTTGTTTTAAAGCATCTACTTATTTGAATGAATTGAAAAAGCATCAACCTGAACTGATTATTGCTGTTGAAAATGCTTTGGAATCAATGAAAGAAGGCTTCTTAGAAAAGTATACTAATTCCTTGATTCCTTCAATAAGTGTAGATTATGCCATAATAGAGAAGTCGGATAATATAGTAGTTATTCCTTCGAAGTTTAAATGGTCTGATATGGGATCGTTCGACGCATTGGCAGAACATTTATCAGAAAAGAATGAGATTCAATTGGATGACAATGGGAACTTTACAATTGGAAGTAATCGATTTGTTTCTTTTATCGGAGTTTCCAACGTAATTTTAGTTGAAACTCCAGATGCGATCCTTGTTTTAGATAAGGGCTCATCGCAAGATGTTAAAGGCCTATTTGAAAAGTTGGATAGAGAAGAGTCAATTTTGATTAAATAAATTTCTAGTTGGTTAGCATTATGATTTGGGTTTGTAATTGAATAGTACGTTGGATGATTTTTACTACAAACTATTCACTAGCAAATTTTGATTTTGGATATACCTTTATTACTTAACTTTATAAATGACTAATATAATTTCTATCAATCCTTATAGCTCGATCATCGATTTAGTAAAACTTTCTTGGAGTAAAAACTCTACGGAGATTGCTATTGATAATGGTGCGGATAGGATAACTTTTCAGGAATTAGAAGAAAAAGTAATTTTTTTGACAGGAAGAATTTTGTCTGCTGCTCCAAATGAAGACATTATAGCGTTATCTACTACCAGAGGATCTCAGCTCATTATCAATATTCTATCGATTTTAAATGCAGGCAAGGCATATCTTCCAATAGACCCATCTTTTCCGCAAGGCAGAATAGATCAGATTGTGGAAGATTGCGGGGTGAAATATTATCTTAAGAGTAATGCGGAAGATTACTTAACCTTGAAGGTTATTGATGGAGATACAGTTGTAAGCGAATTGAGCTTGGAACCTAACAAGTATTCTAAGCTTGCTTATATACTATATACTTCCGGCTCCACTGGCAAACCTAAAGGAGTAGCAGTATCTCATGCAAGTGTTATTAATTTGGTTTTATGGCAAGCAGAGAACTCAGTTTCTAAACCAGGTATAAAAACGTTACAGTTTACAAGACTGACTTTTGATATCTCGGTTCAAGAAATTTTCAGCACATTATGCTCTGGTGGCACGTTGCAAGTGGTCGACATTGAGGTGCTTAGAGATAATAAGGCACTAATTCAAGTTTTGAATCAACAGAAAGTTCAGCGTCTATTTCTTCCTTTTGTTGCCCTTCAGGGGATTGCAAATGAGGCAGAAGATTCCTCGGTATATCCTGAGTATTTAGAAGAAGTGATGACATGTGGAGAGCAATTGAAATCAACTCGATCAGTGAAAGCACTTTTTGAAAAGATGAAAAATGCTAGACTTTTCAATCAATACGGACCTACAGAATGTACCTGTATCGTAACTCAATTAGCCTTACCAAGTAATCCTGCAAATTGGGATGATTTGCCTACCATAGGAAAAGCAATTTCCGGAGTAGAGAGCTTGATTTTAGATACGGACTTAAAAGTAATTACTGAGCCTAATATAGAAGGAGAAATTTATTTTTCAGGGATATGCCTTGCCGATGGTTATTTGAATAACTCTGAGCTCACTAAAAAATCTTTTTTCCCCTTAATCCTAGAAGACGGTACTAGTCTATTAGTTTATAAGACAGGAGATTTGGGTTATTATACAGAGGAAAGAGAGATTTTCTTTTTAGGTAGAATTGATGATCAAGTTAAGATAAGCGGTTTCCGTGTAGAAACTGGAGAAATAGAGGCAGTAGCAACCGCCTTGCCAGGTGTAGAACAGGCAGTTGTGATTGTCAAAGAATACGAGGACTGGCAAAAATATCTTGAACTCTTCTTCGTAAGTAAGCAGGGTCTTGTCGGTGAATCTGAAATGTTGCTACATTTAAAAGAATGGTTGCCGACCTATATGATTCCTAGTTTTTGTATTCGAAAAGATAGTTTTCCAAAAACATCCAATGGAAAAATAGACCGAAAATTACTTGCGGCCGATAGAATTAATTCTAATCCTTCGAAAGGCATCTATATAAAACCAAGAAATGCAGTAGAGGTGCAATTGGCTGAAGTGTGGAAGAATATCTTAAACATAGACCGAGTAGGCAGGGAAGATCATTTTTTTGAATTGGGGGGTAATTCACTACTTGCTCAAAAGATGGCGATTCAAATAAATAAGACGTTTGGGAAGGAATTTACTGTGACTAAAATTTATCAATTCTCCAAATTGAAGAATCAGGCATCTTTTTTAACAGCAAACGAAAAGGTATTCAATCATAATTTTCATAAAAAAAATACTAACAACTCTAAAAATAGAGATGTCGCTGTAATCTCCACAGCCAGCAGATTTCCTGGGGCCAGCACTAATGATGAATTCTGGGAGGTAGTTAAAAACGGCGAGGAGACAATTCGGTTTTTTTCCTTGGAAGAATTAGCTCCATCAGAACAACTAAAAGCCAAATCAGATCCTAACTACATCAAAGCAAGAGGTGTCATAGATGATATCAAGGAATTTGATTATGATTTTTTTGGAATCAATCCAAAATTAGCCTCCATAATGGACCCGCAACAAAGGCTGTTTCTTGAGTTGGCTTTTGAAGCGTTGGATTCTGTAGGGTATATAGCCGATCGTCCAGATTTTCCTATCGGAGTGTTTGCAGGCTGTAGCACCAATTATTACTTTAATAAAAATTTAGTTTTTGACCAAGATTTAGCAGAATCTCTAGGAAATATCCAGCTTAATTCTTTTAACGAAAAAGATTATTTGGCAACAAGAGTGGCCTACATTCTGAATTTGAAAGGCCCGGCAATAAGTGTAAATACAGCCTGCTCTACTGCTCTTGTGGCGATAGCCACAGCTGTACAGAGCATCCGAGCTGGTGAGTGCGTAGTTGCGCTTGCCGGAGCAAGTTCTGTAGCTTACCCTATTCATAGTGGACATAAATATGAGGAAGGTTCTATTTTTAGCAAGGATGGACATTGCAGGCCATTTGATTCAGAAGCTTCAGGTACTTTGTTTAGTGATGGGGGTGGAGCGGTCCTTCTAAAAGATTATGACCAGGCAATATTGGATGGAGACCCAATCTTGGCTATTATCAAGGGAGTAGGAATAAATAATGATGGATCTGATAAAAGTAGTTTCTCAGCACCTAGTGTGGAAGGGCAGGCCAATGCTATTCGGTTTGCATTAGAAGATGCTGAAATAAATCCATCGGAGATTGGATATTTAGAGGCTCATGGAACAGCTACTCCAATAGGGGATCCTATAGAAATTGAGGGGTTGAATATGGCTTTTGGTCCCACTCTAAAGAACCAATATTGCTCATTAGGTTCAGTTAAAGGAAATGTTGGACATTTAAATGCGGCAGCTGGAATTGTTGGTTTTATTAAAACAGTATTCGCTCTTAACTATAAAATATTGCCGAAGTCAATAGGCTTTACTACGGCTAATCCCGCGATCAATTTTGAGAAATCCCCTTTTTACATTCAGCAAGAAACGACTGATTGGAACTCTGAAGGCGCCAGAAAAGCCGGGGTTAGCTCATTTGGAATAGGTGGCACCAATTGTCATGTAGTGTTGGAAGAGTTTATTCCTGTATTACCTAAGTCTGCTACCAATAATGAGATTGATCAAACTATTTATATTTCTGCAAATACCGACAAAAGCCTGAAGGAATATGCCAAAAAGCTTACGAAGTTTTTATTTCAAAATCCCGAAATTAATCTTGGTCAGTTTGGATACAACGTAAATAAAAACAACGCAAAATATGTAAGAGGATCATCAGTAAGTTTTAAAACTTCTGAAGAATTATTAATTGGATTAAATGAAATTATTTCTGGTGAAAAGAATCCAGTACTAAGAAAAGGTACGTATAATTTTCCTGTGTTTTTGTTTCCTGGTCAAGGGGCTCAATATATGTCAATGGGAAAAGAATTATATGAGAGTGAACCCGTATTTAAGCTAGAATTTGACAAATGCGAAATGCTGTTCTTGAATTTCACTGATTTTTCTATCAAGGAAATACTCTATCCTCTTTTAAGTACAAAAGAAGACACTAAGCGGTTATCAAATACTCGTTATACTCAGCCTATTATTTTTGCAGTATCCTATTCTCTGGCAAAATTATGGGAAAGTAAAGGGGTTTTACCATCTACGTTGATTGGACATAGTATAGGGGAATTTGTGGCAGCATGCATTTCTGGAATTATGAGTTTAGAAAGTGCAGTTAAACTAGTCGCTAAACGTGGTGATCTCATCAGCAAACTGAGCCCAGGATCCATGCTTTCCATTAGAAGCTCAGCTGATTCAATTCGACCAATACTAATAGAGGGAGTTACTATCTCGGCCGATAATGCGCCCAACCTCTGTGTAGTTTCTGGCCCTACATTGCTAGTAGAATCCTTTTCCAAAACGTTAAAAGAAAAAGGGGTACCATCAAGATTCTTGGAGACTAGCCATGCATTTCACTCTGCCATGATGAATCCTGCTTTAGAAGAGTTTGAACAAGTTCTAAAAAGTATTCAATTAAATACTCCAAAAATACCGATCATGTCTACCGTGACAGGTCAGTGGTTGAAGGATACTGAAGCTACGTCTGTGGAGTATTGGACTGAGCATCTTCGCCTTCCAGTGGTATATAGTAAAGCCATAGAAAATGTATTGGCAGAGTTGCCTGAAGCTGTATTTATAGAGGTCGGTCCCGGAAATGGACTCAGTACTTTGTTGATGCAACAGGAGGAATCAAAGGAATTTGTAGTTGTACAAAGTCTTAACAGCGCATCCAAAACTTCGGAAATTACCCACTTTAAACAGCAAATTGAGTCATTAATAGGCCAAGGTCTGAGAATGAACTGGGACGAGATTTATGCTAAGGAATTTCATGAAAAAATGCTTCTGCCTACTTATGCTTTTGATAAGAAGCTTTGCTGGGTAGAAGTACAGCTTCCAACAGCTCTGAGAACTACCCCCGAAAATTTGCATGAAATTACCGAAAAGCACAAAATAGATTTAAATGCAGAATTAAATAACGGCAACACAGTAAGGATAACTATAGAACAGAAAGTATCTCAAATTCTCAAAGAGGCATGTGGAGTTACGATTTCTTCTGATAAGTTTGATTTGACTTATTTTGAGATTGGATTAGACTCCCTGAGTATGACCCAATTATCCTTTTATATTAAGAAAGAATTTGAAATAGCTATTTCATTTCTACAGTTAAATGGGGAGTTGGACAACCCTAAGGCTCTGGTTCAATATCTTATTGACAATTACAGCAGTCTTAAACCAACCACTTATTCCTTTGCAAATTCAGTGGAAAGCAATGGGCTAAACGGGGAACGTCATATTGTCAAAGGCATAGCAATTGAATCAGGTAAATCATTAGAGAATCCTGCAGCATCGTCATTAAAAGCAGAGGTATTTATTAAGGAGTTAATTCAATCCTATTCTAGTAAGACAGGCTTAAGTAGAATAAAAGTCAATGCTACCGATGATAATGACTACTCTAATAAGTTGAGTCAAGCGGCTAATACTTTAAGCTATCCACTTAGTATAAACTTTTCTAAGGGATCTCAATTGATAGATCTTGATGGGAATGAATACTTGGATTGGTTCGGTGGAATGGCAGGAAAAGTATTTGGGCATCAGCCGGAATTTATTGAGAAAGCTATTGCTGATCATGTACAGCATAAACTTGGAACGTACTCAATTTCTCACTCCATAGAATTAATATCACAAAAAATAGCCTCTCTGGCTCACAAGGAAAATGTTGAGCTTTTTATCTCAGATGCAGAAGCATTCAAAAGAGCTATTGGCATTTCCCAAGCTGTTACACAACGAAATTTGATAGTCACATTTGCTGATCGCTCTTCCATACTAATTGATAAAGGAATCTCTCAAACCTCCAGTATCGGCAGATTCTCTTCTAGTTCAAAATGGGTCGTAGCTCAAAATTCTGAAGAAATACTTACGCTGGATTATGGAACAAATGAAAGTCTTAAGATGATAGCAGATCATTTCGACGACATAGCAGCTGTGATAGTCTCTCCTGTACAAAATTCAAGACCTGAATTTATACCTATTGACTACCTCAAAGCTCTCAGAGCTTTAACTGAAGAGAAGGGCATATGTCTCATTTTCGATGAGTTGAGTACAGGATTTAGAAGTCAAATTGGAGGCTTTCAGTCACAGTATTCCATCAAGGCAGATTTGACAATCTACGGTGAAGTCTTAGGCGGTGGATTCCCTATTGGAGTAATGGCTGGCAAATCGAACTATATGAATCGTGTGCCTGAGCAAATAAGCAACTCTGGTAACAAATCCTTGTCTACAACAGTGACTTCGTACTCTCATAATTATTCATCAATACATCCACTTTCATTAGTGGCTACAAATTCAGTACTAGATTACTATGCTGAAAAAGGTGATCAGTTTGTGGTCAAATTAACTCAACTTTCCCACCAAATGGTCGAAGGTCTTAATTCCATATTTGATAAATATAATGTTGATTATTGGGCAGTTGGTTTTGGTTCATCATGGAAAATAAAACTTAAAGAAGAGTTTTCAAATTCAGGATTATTATTTGCTTTACTAAGACAAAGAGGGATTCTTGTTTTGGAAAATCAGCTCTGCTACGTGACAGATGCTCATACAGCAATTGATGTTCAGACTACTCTTTCAGAGGTGGACAAGGCAGTAAAATTATTGGTGGAAAATGAGGTAGTAAAGGGAGATTTGTTATTGGCTTCTGATGAATGGATGTCTTCTGACAATCCACCGTTTGCAGGTGCCAAAATCTCAATAGATAAAAATGGTTTCCCAATCTGGGTTACAACAGAAGAATATAAAAAAACTAGAAACTTATTGGTACAATCATTTTTTCTATGAAAAATATCCAGGAATATAATCCATTACTACAATCCCACCCTATGGAAGAAGTGACTATTTCAAAAACTTTCCCAAGTACCCCATCACAGATGGAAATATGGTTGCAATGCTACCTTGGAGGTAAGGAGGCAAATATGGCTTACAATGAATCCTATTCGCATAGACTATATGGAGATCTGAAGCCTGATTTCATGAAAGAGGCGCTTGAAATTGTGGTAGCTAGTCATGAGGGAATGCGAGCTGTTTTCTCTAGTGATGGCACTCATATTAATATACTTGAGTCGATTAAGTTGCCATATGTATATAATGACATTTCTGATTATACAGAAGAAGAGAAAGCTTTTTATATAGAGAAGCATTCTATAGAATCTGGGTATTATAAATTTGATCTAGAAAAAGGACCATTGTTCTTTTTCGAGCTTACTAAAATATCTGAAACTGAACATAGAATAACTAACACAGGTCATCATATAATATTTGATGGCTGGTCCAGTGTTTTGCTTTATTCTCATATAGGTCTGATTTATGGTCAATTATGTGAAGGAAAGGAAGTTTTTTTACCTTACCTCCATAAGATGTCAGATTATGTAGTGAAACTACAAACATTATCGGAGAGTGAAGAACATAGAAAAAGTAGAGATTTTTGGTTGACAAAACTTTCAAACCCAGTACCACATCTTGATTTGCCTATCGATTTTGAGAGATCCCCAATTAGAGATTTGAGGGCTAAACAGCTGATATATGTGGCAACTCCTGGACTGATTGTGCAAGGGAAAAAGTTTGGAGCATCTCGACAAATATCTATTCATTTATTACTATTATCTATTTATGAAATATTCCTTTCACAATGGGCTAAAAATCCTGATGTAGTTATTGGAATGCCTAGAGCCGGTCAGCCTGCAATGGATTCTTTGAATATGATAGGACATAGTGTTTTCCTGCTTCCCATCAGGGCACATGTGGATCTTGAATTAACGTTTGATGAATACCTTCAAGAACGAAGCAAAGCTTTCAAAGAAGTATTGGAGCATGGTACTATTTCTTATGGGGAATTAATTCAAGGATTAAAGTTGAAGAGAGATTTGTCGAGAGTTTCCCTACTTCCAATCACATTCAATAACTCTATAAGTCTAGAGAGAAGAATGAATTTTGGAGATCTGGAAAGAGTATTAGTTTCCAACCCTAAAGCATTTGGTAACTTTGAGATTTTAATTGATCTATTTGGCACAATTCAGAATGCCACGTATGAGTGGACCTATAATCGGAGTTTATTCAAAGAGGAAACTATTATGGATGCTGCCGGAAAATATGACCGACTGATCAAGCATTTAATAGAATCACCTTCCTTGAAATTAGAGGCTATCAAAAGTATGTTTGAAGAAGCAGAGCCAACAGAAATAGGTATGACTGCTGAGCCAAAAGTCAATGAAACTGTCACTCCTGTGATAAAATCAATTCCTTTGGCAGTTGAGATGTTCCAAAATGTTTCTTTTAATTTTTCAGAAAAAATTGCTGTCACAACAAATGACAAGTCGATTACCTATAAAGAGCTCAATGAACAGTCCAATAGACTTGCATGCTTGCTAAGAGAAAAAGGAGTAGTTCCTGGGGATTTTGTTGGGGTTTATTTAGAGAGATCTAATGCGACTATTATAGCCGTTATGGCCGTGTTGAAAGCTGGTGCTGCCTACCTACCTATCGATGTAGAGATACCGGTGGATCGTGTCATATTTATGCTGAAAAATAGTTACTCCAAATATTATATTACAGATCAATCTACTTTTAAGAATGGGGTCTTAGCGGACAAAAGGATAGTGTTTGACCAAGCAATTCAAGCTAGCGATCATTTTCCATCAGAAAATAATCCTGTCGAGACCAGTCTTGAAAATCCAATGTACATTATCTATACATCAGGTTCTACAGGTAATCCAAAAGGCGTTATATTGACTCATAAAAATCTTAATTATTTAATCACAGAGCCAATAAGAGGTCTGGATTATAAGTCAGATGATGTTCTACTTGGAGTGACCTCGGTATCATTTGATATGGCTACTTTTGAAATACTTCTTCCATATCTATTTGGGGCTACAGTATACATGCTTGACAAGTATCAGAGAAAAGATCCGAAGTACATTCTGAGTGTTTTGGAATCTATGGAGATGACTAAAATGTTTGCAACTCCTACGCATTGGCAAATGATGATAAATTCTGGGTGGGAAAAACCTATGTCTGGGCTTATGGCAATTTGTGCGGGGGAACCTTTGAAAAAATCTTTGGTAGATCAATTAGCGCCATACACTAAGGAAATATTTAATATGTATGGTCCTACTGAGACCACTGTTTTTACTAATTTAAAGAAGATAGATCCTTCAGAAAGTCAAATTAATATAGGAAAAGAAGTTTCTGGTACTACAATTTATTTTGTGGACAAATCCGGGAAATTAGTAACTACTCCAAATGTATCTGGAGAAATCTGGATAGGTGGAGATTGTGTAGGTAAAGGATACCTTGGAATGGATGAATTGAATTCAGAAAAATTTATTCAAAATCCTTTTGCGGAATTTCCAGAAAGAATTTTCAGGTCTGGCGATCTGGGGCATAGACTGACTAATGGAGATATTCAGTGTGACGGAAGATTAGATTATCAGGTAAAAATTAGAGGTCACAGAATAGAACTGGGTGAAATTGAGCAAAGAATATTACAAAGTGATGAGGTTTCAAATGCGGTTGTGTTAACCGAAGATTCTCAAGGATTTGTATCGCTGATAGCTTTTATTTCATTGAAAAATAATTATAAAGGCCACATTGTTTTTGAAGATTTTCAGGAAGCACTGAGGGAAAGACTTTTACTGGGATTGCCTGAGTATATGATTCCTAGCGATTTTAGATTCGTTGAGGAATTTAACTTGACCACGAGTGGCAAAATTGATAGACTGCAATTGATCAATAATTACAGTAAGTTAGAAAAAGATATTTCAGAGAATACCCATACTGAGACATTCTCTGACGATGAGCAGCGCGTTTATTCAATATGGACTTCAGTGTTGGGAAATTCCAGATTGACGTTAGATTCTGATTTTTTTCTCTCTGGGGGACATTCTCTATTAGGCGTCAAGTTGATTTCACTACTGGAAAAAGAATTCAATGTTTCGTTGACTTTGCTTTTGTTATTTCAATTTCCCACTATCAGAACTTTGACGGCTAGAATTACACAAGAAACAAAGGATGTTACGTCAGATTCTTTAATTTTGATAAAAAAAGGTTCACCAGAGAAGGTGCTTTGTTTTGTTCATGGTGTAGGCCTTAATCCTATTGAAGTCAAAATGATTGTAGAAAATATGGGAGAGGACCATACCATATATGGACTACAATCACCTGCAATTTCTGGAAATGCCAAGCCATTCAATACTATTCCTGAAATGGCTAGTCATTACATTCAGGAGTTAAAACACAGTGGTATAAAAAGTCCATATAATTTGATCGGTAATTCTATAGGAGGATTGATAGTTTATGAAATGGCTAAGCAATTGAAGTCTGCCCAAGGTAAAGTTGGCTTTGTGGGTATGATTGATACCATTGCTTTATGTTATTATGAAAAGCCTAAAGATTTGGGAAGTAGATTAAGCAAGTCAATGAAAAAATTAAAATTTGAAGTCCAGTTTTTACTTGACGATATTCCATATTATGTAAATCATAGAGCTAGATATATCCAAGAGAAATGGAACCACATCAAAGGAGAAGACAAAAATGAAAATGACCTTTCCACTAGGATCAAATGGATAGAACATGTTAATAGGAAGGCGTGGGAATGCTATACTATTGAGCCTATCGAAATTGATATTACCTTGTTTTTAGCAGAGCGAAAGACTTTTTATGTTGATGATTTCGAAACCTTAGGATGGAGTAAGTACACCAGAAGTGTAGAGAGATATGTGATGCCTGGAGAGCATTCTAATATGTTGAAACCTCCGCACGGTAAAGAGTTTACAGCAATACTGAAGGATAAATTAAATAGCTTGGAAGTGCACTAATTGAAAATTTGATTATGAATCAACTCTTTTTCAATTAAATCAACCATAAAAATGTATAATACAAATATAAACAGTAGAACAGTTGTGATCTCAATAGTGTTACTTGCTATGATGACAACTTCATGTGCAAAAAGAAATTTGACATATTTTAAGGATATAGGAGATCAACAAGATTTTATACTTAAAGAAGGTATATTTGAAGAACCAATGATAGTTACTGGTGATTTACTAGATATTAAAGTAAGCACTCAGAATCCTGAGTCAAATCTTTTATTTAACTATGGTGTGGTATCTGCAGATAGAAGAGGTGAGGCTCAGGTTATACAAGACCCATTAGTACGAGGATACATGGTTGATAGTGAAGGGAATATAGACTTTCCTACACTTGGAACAATCAAAATCGCGGGTATGACGAAAGAAGAAGCTAGGAGCTTTCTGAAAAAAGAATTATCTACTTTGGTAATGGAACCTAAAATTGAAATAAGGTTTTTGAATTTTAAGGTGACAGTAATAGGAGAAGTTAATAGACCATCTTCTTTTGTCGTACCGACAGAGCGCATAAGTATACTGGAAGCATTAGGTATGGCTGGCGATATGACAGCTTACGCATTAAGAGAGAATGTTCTATTAATCAGAGAAACTCCAGAAGGGAAAGCTATTCATAGGTTTGATATTGGAGAAAAAAATATTTTAACATCTCCATATTACTATTTAAAACAAAATGATGTGATTTATGTGGAAGCTGATAAAAAGAAGCTCAATCAAGCTAATGTAAATCCGAATAGAATTGCTGCATTAACTATAGTTTCTTCTTTAGTGGTTGCTTTAATGTTTAACTTTAACCAGATATTCCGGTAGTTTATTACTTAAATTTACGTTTGTTATTTCTTGTTTTGATAATTTTCTTAGTTTGATATGAAGCTTTCCAATATATTTATAGAAGACACTCCAAGTACGGGGTTGAGCGTTGTGGATTTGAAATTTAAACTGCAGCAGCTGTTAAAAAAATGGCCGATGTTTTTAGTGTCATTTGTACTTATTTTAGCTGGTATTACTGTCTTCATTTATTATGCTACCCCGATGTATTCGGTCAATAGTAGCATAATGCTTAAAGATGTGACAAAAGGAGCTAATTTTTTAGAAAATCCTGTGTTTGATGGTTTGAATGAATTTAAATCATCTAATCCAGTGGATAATGAAATGGATGTCATTCAATCTGGCATCTTAATGAGGGACGTCGTTCGTGATCTTAATCTTTATAATGATTATTATTCTGTAAATGCTATTAATCGCAAATCTTCACTATTTTATGAAGATCTTCCATTCACGCTTGAGACGAAGGAAATTTTTAGTCTTAATGCTAAAGATTCAAAGGAAAAGAAGTTCATGTTTATAAAAGAGTTTCATGAAACTTATATTGTAGCTGAAATTAACGATGAATTGTTGAAAATCGATACTGATAAATTGGTTAAAACCAAGTATGCTAGTTTCGTTATTTCTTATACTGATGAACCACCATTAGGTGTTTTGGACAACGTCATTCTCGTCCAATTTAAAAGTCCAGATGAGTTAGCAGGTCAGTTTGCTTCAAATCTTGAAGTGGAAACTAAGGATAAGCTATCCAGCATTCTTTACATTTCTTTGCTTGACAACGTTCCACAACGTGGTGTTATGGTTTTAAATAAGTTGGTAGAGATTTATAATGAACAGATGGCAGAAGATAAGAAGGAAGTTGCCAGGAAATCATTAGACTTTCTAAATGATCAGATATCCCAAACGTTGTCTGAACTTAATGACATGGAAATGGGCATCGAGACATTTAAGAATTCTAGAAATGTGGTGAATGTTGAAACTGACAATAAAGTTTACCAAGAAAATTACATACGAAATAATCGTGAAATTTCCGATTTAGAAAATCAAATAGATATATATAATAGTGTTCAGGCGGTTGTTTCAAAAGAAACTGATGGAGACATATCTGGATTGAGTTCGCTCATTAAATCTGATCCATATTTGTCCACAATGATGACCGATTATCAGGACTCTAAAGCAAAAATTTCGGAATATGAGAAATCAATTATGCCGGACAATCCTCTGATGATAAAGCAAAAATCTATTCTTAATTCTGCAAAAAAGAATATCAATAATCACATCGCCATTAATTTGAAACAAGTTGAAATAACGCTTCAAAATTTATCTAACCAAAATGCTCAATTTCAAAATAAATCCAACTCTGCTCCTCAATTAGAACGACAGTATGAAGCGATTAGCAGAGATGTCGGAATTAAAAAAGATCATTATTTATATTTGATAAAGAAAAAAGAGGAAACTGGACTCTTTATAGCCTCTGTGCCATCTAATCAAGCTAAAGTGATAGATAGCGCTTCATTTACCTACATTCCATCAAAACCATATCCTCCTGTTCTATATATAGCTGGGATGTTCATGGCATTCACTATACCGTTCGTTTATATATTTGGGGGATCGCTTTTAAGTGATAAAATTGTGGTTCGTTCTGACTTGTCGAGTGTCTCTCAAATTGACGTATTAGGTGAGATTTCGTATATAAAACACGAAGATCCATTTGTAATAAATTATAAAAATAACTCACCGATATCTGAGCAATTTAGATTGATACGATCAAATTTCAACTATATGTCAGACGATAATGTATGCAAGGTAGTTCTTGTGACCTCATCAATCTCAGGAGAGGGAAAGACGTTTTTTGCAATCAACTTTGCTAAATCTTTATCCATGGTTGGAAAAAAAGTAGCAGTATTAGAATATGATTTGAGAAAAAGGGGCTTAAAGGAACAGCTGAAAATGCAGTCTATTAATGGAATTTCTAACTATCTGACAGGAGAAGAATTTAGCTTGGACGAGCTAGTAAATTCAGGAAATCAGATAAATGGAATTACCATTTTTCAAGTCGGAAGTATAGCCGAGAATCCTTCAGAGATTATGCATTCAAATAAGAATGCTATGTTCATTAATAAATTGAAAGAAGAATTTGATTATATCATTGCTGACACAGCACCTATTGGATTAGTATCAGATGCTTTGGCTTTATCTGATATCGTAGATTATTCCATCTTTATGATTCGATATGATTATACTACTAAAAAGAACATTGATTTCTTTGAGGATATTCTCAAATCAAATCGATTAAAGAATCCTATGATCGTCATCAATGGCTCCAAAACTAGTGTAAAGTATGCGTATGGTAATTACAGTTATTCTTAATTTTTATATTTATTGATTTTATTATGAATTTTAGTTTAGCCCTAAAGGCTTTTCTTAATGAAGGGAATGCTAGGACGCTAGCTGCCAAAAAGAATGTTATAGGTAGCTTCTTGGTAAAAGTTATTAGTATGGCTATTTCCTTTGTGATTGTTCCACTTACTATTAATTATATTAACCCTACACAATATGGTATTTGGTTAACATTGACATCCATGGTCGGATGGGTTTCTCTTTTTGATGTTGGTTTAACCCAAGGATTGAGAAATAAATTTGCCGAGGCTCTGGCTAAGAATGATGTTCATCTGGCTAGAATTTATGTAAGTACTACTTACTTTTATATTTCAATTCTGTTTCTTGGAGTGTGGGCTATTTTGTTGGTAGTAAATAGCTTTGTGGATTGGAGTTCACTTATTAATGTGCCAATTGTAATGGATGCGGAAATAAGGATGTTGACATCCATTATCATAACATATTTTTGTTTGCAATTTGTTTTTCAAGTGGTTAAGACTATTCTTATTTCTGACCAGAAACCTGCTAAAGCTTCATTTATTGATTTAGTAGGTCAAGTTGCTTCTTTATTAATTATTTGGGTATTAACTATATTTACTGAGGGATCGCTTATTTTTCTCGGGCTTGGTATCGGCGTGATGCCTGTTATTGTATTGATCATAGCAAATATTTATTTATTTTCTACGAGTTATAAACAATTCATTCCAAATTTTCAGCTAGTTCAGAAGAAGTACAGAAATAAGCTAATGGGTTTGGGGTTGAAATTTTTTATTCTGCAACTTGCTGCCATGATACAATACAGTTCCTCACTGTTTCTTATAGCAAGGTATTTTACTCCTCTTGATGTAACTGCATATAATATTGCATTCAAATACTTTTTGACACTACAAGGTATTTATATGATTGTCCTTTCTCCCTTATGGAGTAGCAGCACGGATGCTTATTTCTCTGGAGATTATGATTGGATAATTCGCGCTGTGAAAAAGTATCTACTAATTTTGATTCCTTTTGTATTTGTAGGTTTGATTATGTTGCTGTTTGCAAATCAGTTTTATGATTTCTGGTTAGGTAAGGGAGTTGTCGATATTGATTACAAAATTTCTATTTTTTGTTATTTATTCTTTTTATCAGGTATGTTTTCAAGTATTTTTGTAAATGTTATCAATGGAGTTGGTGCATTAAGGGTTCAATTTTTTGTTTCTTTAATTACTTCCGTTGGTTTTATAGCTTTGGCATTAGTGTTTATTAAAGTTCTTGATTTGGGGGTCTGGTCAATTATTTTAGCATCCATAGTTTCAAATATTTATGGTTTGATAATTGCACCAATTCAGTTATACAAAATTTTGATTGTTCGTAACGTTAATAGTATCTGGTTCAAATAAAATTTAAATAGAGATTAAGACATGAATAAGGTAAGTGTTTATGGTGGTTTAGGTAATCAAATGTTCCAATATGCTTTCAATACCGTATTGAAAGCACAAGGCGTCTTATCTAGAATTAGTTTGCTTCATTTCTTTGTAAATAGTCACCACAATGGTTTTGAACTGTTGAATGCTTTTAACATTGAATTAAACTCAACAGATCGGTTCAAGCTATATTTATTAAAGAAAGGTAAATTTTTATGGAAATCACGTCTAATTAAATCAGTTATTACCCCAGTATTTTATTTATTTTCTGATTTATTTGAAAATAGATATCTAGAGAAGCAAGAGTACCATTACGATTCTAATGTTTTCAATGTCAGGAATTCGCGGTTTCTCGGTACGTGGCAATCTGTGAAATATTTGGATGGACATGAATCAATAATAAAAGAGATATTTAAGTTTAGAACTCCATTAGATTCTATTAATACAAAACTTGCTGAAGAAATTGGGGCAGACAATACCGTTGTTGTCCACATAAGACGTGGTGATTATCTTAATCCGGAATATCGCAATTCTCATCTAGTTATTGAAACTCAAGATTATTATATAGATGCTATTGAGTTTTTTTCTCAAAAGCTGGTTGATCCTGTTTTCTATTTTTTCTCAGATGATATGAATTGGGTAAAAGATAATTTTCATGGTTCGAATTTTAAATTTGTTGATCATAATGATGGAGACCAAAGTTATCTTGATATGTATCTTATGAGCCGGTCCTCAAAATTTATCATTCCCAATAGCACATTTAGTTGGTGGGCAGCTTGGCTTGCTTCAAATCCTTATAAAGAAGTTATCTGTCCTTTTCCATGGATTAAGGGAAGAGATATTCAAGAGATTTATCCTGAGAATTGGCGAAGTAGTAAAGTATAATTCTATTATTAAGGTTTTATTCTAAAATGTATAAGGTAGTTCAAATTCAATTGTCTAATAAATCGGCTGGTTCCTGCGCCTTGCGTCTTCACGTGGGTCTGTCTGAATCAAAAATTGTTGAATCTCGTGGTGTTTCTCTATTTGAAGATCATATTCAGAGCAGTGGTATTAAATATTTAGGTAAATTTCCACAGATAGTAGCTCTGACCAATAATTGGATTGAAAGGAAGAAGCGCTCTTATGACAGCAGTAAATTTGGTTTGTATTCTTATCCCGTAATAGGAACTGACGTATCAAAACTTTCAACAATAGTTGAAGCCGATGCCATATATATTCACTGGGTTCAACTTGGTTTCTTTGATTTTGCGTCTTTTGAGAAGCTCTTTAAATTAGATAAAAAGCTTTTTGTAGTGATGCATGATATGTGGTTTATGACAGGAGGTTGCCATTATGCGGTTGGTTGCAATTTGTATGAAGAGGGTTGTCAAGCTTGTCCTATTTTTCCAAATGACACTTCTATCGCTTCTTCGCAGCATGCTTTAAAGCAAAAACTTATTTCTCAGTATGGAAGTAACTTAGAATTTATAACTCCAAGTTTGTGGCTTAAAAATTTAGCGCTGAAATCCAGCCTCCTTAAAGATCAAAAAATTCATTTTATTCCCAACTATTTCAATTCTCCTCATTTTAAAGTTGAATCTCAAAGTGAAGCTAGAAAATTGCTGTCAATTGATTCAACAAAGCTAGTCGTGAGCTTCGGAGCAGTTAATATTACTAGCATTTATAAAGGTTGGAAATTCCTTAAAAAAGCATTTGTCCATTTGAAAGAAATGTATTCCTATGATCAACTTGAAGTAGTGATATTTGGGAATGGAGATTTGATTGAATTTCAAAATTCGATAGACTTTAAAATTCATTATTTGGGATATCTGGAAGATGAAGAAAAGATTGCATTAGCTTATAAGGTTTCTGATGTCTTTGTCATTCCCAGTATCTTAGATAACCAACCGACCACTGTTGTCGAAAGTTTACATTGTGGGATTCCTGTGGTAGGTTTTAATCTGTGCGGTATACCGGAAATGATCCAACACAAAGAAACTGGATACATTGCAAAAGCCTATGATTCAATGGATTTGGCTTTAGGTATTCAATATTGTCTTAAAAACAATCTTAAGGCTAAACCCAAAAATGAATATTTAGCAAAAAATGTTATTAATTCACATTTCAATTTAATGAACCTTGACAGATCAACTGGTTGATTCACAAAATCTAGATGAAGTGGGTCCGATTGGAATTAATCCATATATTTTCCCCACGAGGTCTTACGCTTTATATGTCACTTTTTTCTTTCTTTCAGTAATAGGATTAAGCATAGGTTATACCTTGGCATTAACCACAGGAAAATTGACATCGGTTTTTCAAGCAATTGAACTTCTTAGTTTTGTTTTCTTAATTTTCTCTTTGTCAAGATTGATTAAAGTTAACTTTGAATATTCATATTCGAGAATGATCGCATTTGTTTTCTTAATATGGCAGGTATTGATTTTAGTTAGAGGTGATTATTCTGACATGGAATATATGGAAGTTAAACAGTTCTTTTTTGATTTAAATTATGGCGGTTTAATTTATTTTATTCCACTTGTTTTATTCTTTAATTTTAATATTTTTATTGTTAAACGCCTTTTTACTTCTATCACTATTCTTTCTATTATTTTTGCTTTTTGCGTAATACTTAATTATGGAGTATTATTTAATGGTGATTTAAGAAATTTAATTAGTTTAGGAACGGCCGAAACTTATTTTAAGTATCTAGCACTTCCTATCGGTCTACTTGCCTTAAATTTTAATTTATTTACTGGTAAAACTAAAGTGCTTATACTTGTTGTTTTAGCTATGATTATTTTGATTGGTATTTTCCGAGCTAGAAGAGGAATGATTTTTATGGCTGCTGCAATATCATTCTTTTCAGGACTTAATTATTTCATTACTTCTAAACAAAAATTTAGTATTTTTTTCTATTCTATATATGTATTATTTGGTTTAGGAGTTATATTTCTAAGTTCGAAAGGATCAGATATTGAAAATATTTCTTTTTTTCGTAACATTTCTGAAAGAGGTTTAGAGGATACTCGTGGGTATGTCGAAACCTGTTTTTATAACGATATGTCAGTAAGTGATTGGTTTGTTGGCAAAGGTTTTAATGGAGGTTATAAATGTCCTGGAATCGATGATAGTATTTTCAAAGATGGAATTCGAAAAGTTATAGAAACAGATTACTTACAATTAATTATGAACGGAGGAATTGTTAATTTGATTCTGCTATTTTCAATAATGATACCTGCTGTAATCTTAGGTCTATTCTATTCAAATAACAATCTTATTAAAACGTTTGCGTTGTGGATTCTTTTATGGTTGATTTTTCTGTATCCAGCAAACGTATATAGTTTGAATCTATTCCATATCTCAGTTTGGCTGAGCGCTGGAATATGTTTTACCAGACCACTTAGAATATTGACTAATCCATTTATTAAAAAGTATTTTTTAAGTGATTTTACATTTAATTCTGACTTAAAAAATAATAATAATGCCTAAGGTTTTGATATTTGGACAATCTTTCAACTCAAACACCGGTGGTGGTGTTACATTGACTAATTTATTTTCAAGTTGGAAGAAAGTTGATTTAGCGGTGATCTGTACCGCTCATGCAAATGGTAATATTTCTTCTGAAATTTGTGATAATTACTATTTTATCGGTTCTGATGAAGCAAAATGGAGGTATCCTTTTAGGTATTTTCAGAGATATATGCCTTCTGGTAAGCTACCGATAAAGAATACTCCTCAATCCGGCTCTTTTTCAATTAAACCTAATTTGAGGGATATAATTATTTATTATGTCCTATATCCTTTTTTGGAATGGACAGGTCTTTTTTATGTCATTACTAAGATGGAGGTAAGTCCGAACTTAATAAAATGGGTAAATGAATTCTCACCAGATTTATTATACATTCAGGTTTCTTCACGAGAGTCTCTCCAATTCGCCACTAAACTTTCTAGCCAACTAGAAATTCCAATTGTCCTTCATCAGATGGATGATTGGTTAAGTTCAATAGGTAATAGTGGAATAGGCAAGAAGTATTGGATGAGTAGAATCAACAATGAATTTCGTGTACTAGCTCAGCGTTCAGATCTTTGTCTAAGTATTTGTGATTATATGGGAGATGAATATAAGAGGAGATATGGACCTACATTCGTAACCTTTCACAATCCTGTTGATTTGGAAAAGTGGCTTCCATCTAGCGAAGTTTCGGATCAACACTCATCAGAATATTCTATCTTATACGCGGGAAGAACTGGTTTTGGGATAGAATCTTCCTTAAAGCAGTTTGCTCAGGCAATAGAATTATTTAATGCTTGCAGTGCAAAGAAAATTAAGTTTATTATTCAAACCGCTGAGATATTATCCTGGCCCGATGATTATAAATACACAGAACATAGAGATTTAATAGCCTACAACAAACTTCCCCTTTTATTTCAAAGTATGGATTTTCTATTAATGCCAGTGGATTTTTCTGAAAAAGCAATACAATTTCTAAAATATTCCATGCCTACGAAGGCCTCTGAATATATGGCAAGCGGAACTCCAATAATTATTATGTCCCCAGAAGAGACCGCCATTTATCAATATGGAAAAACAAACGATTGGGCATTTCTAATAAATAGTGACGCTCCTAAAGAAATTAATCGAAGATTAAAAGAGATTGTTCTAAATGAAGTATCAAAAACTGAAATTTCTAATAAGGCTCTAAATCTTGTAAAAAGAAGACATTCAAAAAAAATAGTAGCTCAAGAGTTTCTTGAAGAATTTGAGAAGCTTGTAAGAATCGAAAAAGTGGTTATTTAATTAATCATTAATAATTTATTTGAAATGATTATATTAGTATTTGGAATTCCTCTACGGGAAGGTATGGCAGGATCAGTTAGAGTGAGGAATTTATTGTATCCTATGGTAGAAAATTCTTCTGTTCATTTAAATAATCTATATTTTGCTCTTCAAGCTGACGGTATTGATGATCAAGGTAAGTCGGATGAACTTAAGATTGATTTAGACTTTAAAAGTCCATTGTCAATACTGTCTTATCTCTATAAATCAATAAAATTTATTCATCGAAAGTATGCTCCCAAACAAGTTAATATTTTTTACCTGTATGAAACTCCTGATATTAAAACACTAATTCCTCTTTTGTATGCTAAGATATTAGGGTATAGAGTGGTACTGGATATTGTAGAGGATAACTCTCAGGCTGCTAGTTTTGGTGGTTTCGTAAACAAGCTTCGAATTAAGAGCGGTTCTTTTATTTTGAAAAACTTTCAATCTTTTATTGACTTAAATATAGTTATATCTTCACATCTAGAACGTTTGATATTGACATATACCTCTAAAGATAAAATTTTATTTATTCCGGTGACCATGGATATTTCGAAATTTGAAAAATCTGATTATGTGAAAAAGGAAATAATCACCTTGTTTTATGGAGGCTCTTTTGGCAAAAAAGATGGACTTGATCTCTTGTTAAAAGCGTTTGAAGAAGTGTGTAAAGAATTAGATTACTTAAGACTTGTATTAACAGGAAAAGGAGAGAACGTGGCAGACTTTAACGAGTTTATGGCACTTGTTAAAGCCTCCAGTTTTTCAGATAGAATACAGTACAGAGGATTTGTTCCTTCTGGAGAGTACCAGGCATTGCTCAATTCATGTGATATCTTCTGTGTGATTAGAGATAATTCAGGGGCAGCTAATACTGGGTTTCCTTCCAAACTCGCGGAATACTTAGCCACTGGACGTGCAGTTATTGTCACCAATGTTGGGGATGTATCCAATTATCTCCAAGACAAGGAAAATGCCATTTTGGTGAAACCAATGGATTTAATCTCTTTGGTTGGGGCTATAAAATATCTGATTGAGCATTCAGATGATATTAGTCAAATTGGTTCAAAAGGAAGGATAGTTGCTATCAACAGGTTTAATAACAGAACAGAAAGTAAAAAATTATTTACTGCTTTGAATAAAAGTATCTAAAAATTGTATGACTAAAGTTGCAATACTATTAACTAATTCTCCCGAAACTTCTTATGGTGGAATTGGTCCTTTTGTGAAGAATTTGGATGTTCATCTAACAAAGCATTATGATTTGAACTATTTTTATTTACCTGAGAGGTTAGAGAGTGTTACCATCGTTCCACATCGTCTTTTGTATGCAATTTATATCTTTTTTAAGTACTTCACTCTTAAGAAGTATGATTTTATAATTTCTCACAGTCCGGAAGGGTCATTTGTAGTTTCTAAATTTGGAATGTCTTACGTTCACGTTTTTCATGGAAATGATAATCCAGTTTCTATGTCTAGGTTTTGGTATGGTAAATACTTCATTTCACTTTTTGATTATATGTCTAAGACTATTGCAAAAAATAGTCTTATCACATATACCGTTGGGAATGAAATTGATGGTAGAAAGAAAATTTTAAATCCCATTTCCCATGATTTTGTCCTGAAGGAAACTTCTCAGAGGTCTGGTTTTATATTTGCTGGTAGATTAGAAAGTGGAAAGCGCGTAGGAAGGCTGATAGAAGCTTATGCTTTACTACCAAGTACAATTCGGGACAAAAACATTTTTAAAATTGCTGGAAAAGGTTCACAATTATCTTTTTTGAAAAATAGAATTTCAGAACTGGGCTTACAAGAACAAGTTCAATTGATCGGTAACCTTGATAATAGAAGTCTAATTGAGCAAATTTCTTCTTCAAAAATTCTCATGATGGCATCTGAATTTGAAGGTTTTCCAATGGCAATAGCCGAGGCGCTTTCTGTAGGAGTACCAATTATTTCTACTAGTGTCGGTGATATACCTAGCTTTATAAGGAATGGTGAAAACGGCGTTCTTCTAGATAAAGAGTATTTAGATGAAGATTACAAAATAGGAATAGAGAAGATACTATCTAACTATGATCACTTTTCTTCTAATGCGTATTCTACAGGAAAAATATTTGATGCTGAAAAAATAACAGATGGCTTAGTTAAAGATTTGTCTGTTGTATTAAATAATCTCGTGAAATAATTCATTTATGAAGAATATATGTATTGATTTGACAAATATAGTTCCTGGAAAGGGGGGAGCAGGAGGTGGAATAGCCACTTATGGCAAAGAACTGATCTTAGGAATTGATGAGTTACTAAAATACAATGAGGACCTAAGAGCGTCAGTGAAAGTAACAGTTCTACTAAACACAAATACGTATAAGAATCTCGAGTTGAAGTATTTAGAAACCAACTACTTCAATGTAAATAATCAGAATTTACTTTCTAGGATGTATTGGCTTCAAGTAAGGTTACCCAATTTTTTAAAAAAGCAAAAAATCGACCTTTTGCATAGAATAGTAAGTGAAATGCCAATTATAAAAGTTTGCAAATATGTGGTCACGGTTCATGACTTTATGTTTGAGCTCTATTTAGAACGACCAGAATATTTGAAATATCTTGAGGTCAAAGATCGGATTAAGTTCCAAATTTTGAATGCACTACTTTCAAATGCCATCCAGACGAGTGACCTGATAATCACTAACTCTAAAACTACAAGCTCTGATGTCGTGTCTAGGTTTGCAAGCGTAGAGTCTAAAACATCCTCCATTTTACTTGGCTATTCCCAATCCAATTCCTTTCAGAATGCAACCAACTCAAATCCAATTGACGGAGTTATTCGGTTTGGTGTAGTAGCCGCATTTCACCCTCACAAAGGACATCGTCAGGTCATAAAACTAGCGAAGAGGATGATCGAGCTCGGGTATGAAAATAGTTTTATGTTTTATTTCCGTGGCAGCCCAGTTTATCATGAATATTATGATGAAATAAAGGAAGAGATTGCTAATGTTGGAATAGAGAGGTATTTTTCGTTTGAAAAGTACGATCCTGCCATCACTTTGGCTGATATCTATAATAATTACTCCGTGACTGTTCTGTTATCTGATTATGAAGGTTTTGGACTTCCTGTCATTGAATCACAAGCATTTGGTCGCCCTGTTATTTGCTCAGAGATTCCAGTGTTCAAAGAGATCTTAGGGGATTCAGCAATCTTTCTTGATAAGAATCCTACTGATCAGGATATAGTTAAATTAATGACGGATTTGAAAAAACCAGAGCTTATTGACATCTTGGTAGAAAAAGGGAAGCAAAATGCTAAAGAATATACATGGAGCAAAACTTGTCAAAATACAATGGAAGAATATTTTAATTTGTTATCTCAGGATTAAGATCTTTCTGCTGTACTCAATTAGACCAAAACAGAGTCAATCTAAATTTGTATGTGTGAAATTGTAATTAGACAAATTTTTATTAATATTTTTATATGTTTAGGATCATTATTGCTTTCAATGCAAAGTGTCTTTGCCACAGATTACTATTTTTCCTCTTCATCAGGAAATGATAATTATACATTTGATGAATCCCAATCTTCACTTACACCTTGGAACTCAATTGAAAAGCTGAATGAAATTTCTAACTCACTCAAGCCCGGGGACAGGATTTTTTTTAAGAGAGGTGATGTTTTTAAGGGAACAATTAGACTCACTAAAGGAGGGTTGCCTGGAAATCCAATTGTATTTGATGCATTTGGTACTGGTGAAATGCCAGTTATTACTTCTCTAGTAAATATCGAAACATGGGAACATGTGGGAAATGGGATATATGCTTCAAATATTTCAGATTTTAGACCTACCAAACTCAAAATTGTTCTACTTGACGATCAAGTGAGGGAAATTGGTAGATATCCGAATTCTGACCAAGAAAATAGCGGATATAGTACTATTAAGTCACTAAATAGCCAATTCAGCATAGTTGGAAATGATATTCCGTTCAATACGAAGGGCGGAGAAATAGTCATTCGAAAAAATCATTGGATTATTGATAGCTATCCCATAAAGCAGTCAACTGGTGGAACTATTGATTTTTGGAATCAGGGTACTTCCACTTACAAATCGATCAAGGGATTTGGATATTTTATTCAAAATCATGTAGGAGTACTTGATCAGTTTGGGGAATGGTCGTATTCAGTTGATCAGAAGATCTTATCTGTTTATTTTGGAGATAGACCCCCGTCTCAAATTAAGGTGGAAGTTGCTGTTTCTGATTATCTATTGGTAACCAATCTTCTCGTCAAGCATCTTTATTTTAAAAACATGCATTTTAAAGGAGCAAATAGGAATTTAGTTAATATTGAACAATCGTCCAATGTTGTGATTGATGACTGCTTATTGGAATATGCAGGTGAAAATGCTGTTTATAGTTATAGTACTCCTGATTTTACCATAAAAAATAGTCAAATACGGTATGCTCTTAGCGGGGCAATATTTTTTTGGCATGGAACACCAAGAGCTTTAATTACAGAGAATTTAATTGAGCACACTATGCCATTTCAAGGAATGGCCAAGAATAGTGATTTGAACGGCATAGGTATTTATTTAGCCGGTGATTCGGATGATTCTCGAATAGAAAAAAACAAAATCATTAGTTCTGGCTATAATGGGATTCATTTTGGGGGTAATAATTCTATCGTAAAAAATAATCTTGTAGATAAATTTTGTTTGTGGAAGCAGGATGGAGCAGGAATCTATATGAATTCAGACGGATTGATCGATATTAATAATTCGGGTAGAGAAATAGAAGGTAATATAGTTTTAAATGGAGTGGGAGCTAGTGATGGCACAAATGAAGATTATAATATTGCGGCGGGAATCTATTTGGATGATAATACAAAAGGGGTAAAAGTGTGCCAAAATACTGTTGCTCATATTAATGGAAAGGGTCTATATCTCCACAATGCTAATACTATTGAAATAGTCGATAATTTGATCTTTGATTGTGAGGTGCAATTAAACCTGGCTCATGATAATCTTGGTAATCCGATTAGAGATGTAAAAATTGAAAACAATCAGTTCTCTAGCACTAGAGATCGCGAAACATTGATTGCAATCTTCTCAATAAACACTGACATAGACAAAATGGGTTTTAGCTCTAATAATTATTTTTTAAACCCCTATAGTCGGGAATCACTATTTGAAACAAAGGATCCAGAATTTCCAAGTGGGAAAATGAGGAATTTTGAAGATTGGTCGCAAACCTATGGATTTGATGAAACTTCCAAAGAGCAAAAATTCAATTTGAATAGATATAAAATAGTCCGGGAAGAAATTGTTAAAAGAATTGATTTTAATGAAGACGTGAAGTCAATATCAGGAACTTATAATGCTATCTCAAATTGGGTAGGATCTGGTACCAACGGAGCTTTAAAAGTAACCTCAAATTCTTCTAAGGCAGGGCTCATTTATATTCAAATTGGGAAAATCTTAGCTGAAGAAACAATATTAGTTGAACTGGAAGTTCAAAGTGAAAATGATAATCAGACTGGTGAAATATTCCTTGAAAAAACGTTTAACGTAAATCAAGCACTTGCAGTCTCTTATTTCAATTCATCTAAAAAGAGAAAAACGGTGAGCGTATTCTTGAAATCTATGACAGATTCTAATGAAGAGAGCATAGTTTTCAGAATTCCTTCGGATATCAAAGGGTTTGTGATGGACAATATAAAAGTCTCAAAAGTAACAAGAGAAGAGAATGCTGATCAATTCTTCTTCCGTTACAATTTTTCAGAGAACGTTGTTAATCTCCCTTTGATTGGAATTTTTAAAGATGTAAAAGGTCGAACGCACAAAGATTCAGTAGCAATTAATCCTTATCAGTCCGTGTTGCTAGTCGAAACTAATTAGTGAAATTATATAGAGGTAGGTCGTTTTCGAAGGTATAGTCGTTATTCTTAAAAGTAAATAAGCCTAATTATAAGTAATTCGCTTTAATGGCATACTATTAGTTAATTAACTTAATCGCACTTATTATAAGCTCATTTTCAGAATTTGACTTAGTAGTTGAAATAAAATTTTGCTTCCCATAGTAAAAGCCAATAATCATCTTTAGACTATTTTCTTAATTAATTATTTGTACGGAATGTTTCCACTATTTGTTGAATTGGTCCACACTCTTAAATATTGAACTATACTTTAAATAAAAATTTAATTATTTTAATTGAAATATCAACAGATAATTTTATTCTGATCTGTGAAATGAATTTATTTTATTTTTAATATGATTTAATTGATCTCTACCAAAAAAAACCTCATTATATTAAGCTGAAGTTGTTTTTTTAAATGAGCAGTGAAGCCAATTTCAAATCATATTTTGGTTATTTAAATTACAATAATGTGTCAATGAAATTATTGTATTCTTGATCATAAATATTTTTAGAAATAATTTCCCCAAAATAAATTCTAATTTTTAATTATTTAGTTACTCTACTTTTTAAGAATATTATTTGCTTAAATTAAAATAATTCATTTTTTTGACCAACTATTTTAAATAGTACAAAATATTTATTGGAAATTCATAATCCTTATTTCTCAACTATTTTTTAATTTTTAACTAGTATTTTTTTGAAGCAGTTATTTTTCAAATCCGCACATTTAATCCAATTGACCCGTAAAAGTTTTGGGTCGATTGCTGGCAGGAAACTTGGTCAGTTCGAAAATATTCACCCCATATTGAAACTTATTTATGAAATTAAACGTACCGATTCTGCTTTTCGGCAGGCTTAATAAAAAAGCATGTCTTTTTGTAACTATTTTACTATTTATTGGCTCAGTTACCTCTACTATTGCTTCTGATTATTACTTCTCTAGCTCAACCGGAGATGATAATCGTTCTTACACTCAAGCTCAAAATTCAGCCACACCCTGGAGCAGCATTGAAAAACTTAACTCCATATCAAATGAATTGAAGGCAGGAGACAGAGTTCTGTTTAAAAGCGGAGATACTTTTTATGGGTCTATTCTTATTACGAGGGGAGGTAACCCAGGTAATCCTATCACCTATTCCTCGTTTGGGTCAGGAGAGAAACCAGTGATTACTTCTATGGTGCGTGTGTCTAATTGGGTGTCAAGGGGAAACGGGATTTATGAGTCGTCTTTATCTCTCATGGATGAGGGTTCGGTTCAGATCTTCACAATTAATGATCAATTAAAAGAATTTGGTAGGTATCCAAACGTGGGCTCTAGTAATGATGGTTATTTAACCATTTCCTCTGTAAATAATGCACTTAGTATTCAGGGAGAAAATTTGCCAGCTAATTATGTAGGTGGAGAGATCGTAATTAGAAAGAATAACTGGATTATAGATAGGCACCAGATTTCAAATAATTATGGAGCTACAGTTAATTTTTTAGCTAATCCTACTACGATATATTATCCTCAAAATAATTTTGGATATTTTGTTCAAAATCATATTAACTCTCTTGATCAACTTGGAGAATGGGCATATTCTAAATCTGACAAAAAACTTTATGGATATTTTGGAAGCCAGAACCCAAACAACTTGAATGTCCAAGTTGCCACTAGAGACAAGTTGATTAAAGTTAACAAATACATTAAGGATTTGATTTTCAATAACTTGAGCCTTAAAGGTTCAAATTCTAACTTAATTCATATTGAAAATTCCGGAAATATTCAGATAACAAATAATCAGTTGTTATATGCGGGCGACAATGCTGTTTACGCTAATGCATCTCCTGATATGATAGTGAAGAATAACTCCATAGACTACTCACTTAGTGGGGGTTTATTTTTTCAGTTTGGTACTCCTCGGGTTATTATAGAAGACAATGTTATTAATCATACTATGCCTTTTCAAGGTATGGCTAGTAGTAGTGACTTGAAGGGTGAAGCAATCTATATTGCAGCAGATGCCAATAATGCTAAAGTGACAAGAAATAAAATATACAATACTGGTTTTAATGGTATTCACTTTGGAGGTAATTTCACGATAATTAAAAATAACCTGATTGATAATTATTGTTTGTTTAAACAAGATGGTGGGGGTATTTATACTAATTCTGACGGAATTGTAGGCGCTAATAATACAGGTAGAGAAATAGTTGGAAATATTGTTTTGAGAGGAATGGGTGCTGTCGGTGGATCTAATGTTAATTATAAATTAGCAGAAGGAATTTATATCGATGACAATTCTGTGGGAGTGAAAATAGCTAACAATACTATTGCTGAAGTTAGTTCAAAGGGTCTTTATATTCATAATAACAGAGATATAGAAGTGCTTAATAATTTATTTTATAAAACTCCTATTCAATTACAAATATCACATGATATGTTGGGAAATCCTGTTAGAAATGTCCGGGTTGAAGGCAATCAATTTTCTAGTATATATGATGAAGAGCTACCTTATGCAATTGCATCTTCGGAAAATGATATAAATCAAATTGGTATTTCTAATAATAATTACTTTTTAGATCCATACGGTGTCGATCTTGTTTTTAGAAGCCAAAATCCTAAAGATGGGGTGTTGGGTCAAAAAAGAAATCTTAAAAATTGGACAAGTGAATTTGGCTTTGATAGAAATTCCCTCAAGCCAGACTTCAACTTGGATAAATACGTAATCAAAGCATCAAGTATTATTAAGGAAAGTAATTTTAATTCTAATCTGGGTATTATCTCGGGTGTATATGACGCTGCCTCAGAGTTGATTTCTGGGATTTCAGGCGGATCATGGAAAATTAGTCCATCTCAATATTCCAAAGGATCTGCTTACATTCAAATTGGGTCTGTTTTAAGAGGAGAAGAAATATTGATAGAATTTGAAACCAAAAGTGTTTCTCCTGATCAAACAGTGGAAGTATTGCTAGAGAAGACCTATAATACAAACCAAGAAGGTACCATACTTAATTTTGTAACGTCAGGTGAGGTGACAAATGTAAAGCTTCTTCTAAAATCTCAAATTAGTAACGGAAATGAAAGTCTGGTTTTTAGATTTCCCAGAACTATCCAAAATATGCTAATCGATAATTTAAAAATATCTAAAGTCATTACACAACCTATTAATCCTGAAGAACAGATATTTTTTCAATATAATCATTCTAATAATTCTGTTAGCTATCCTCTTTCAGGAACTTTTAAGAATGCCAAGGGAGAAGTATTTAATGGATCTGTTACAATTCCGCCTTATGGTTCTGTTCTATTAGCTAAAATCTCGGATGGCCCTGCACAAAGCAATCAACCCCCTACAATAGCTCTAATACAGCCAGTTCAAAATCAAGTATTTACTGTTGGGGACGAAGTTCTTATAAAAGCCAATGCAGCCGACCCTGAAGGTAAAATTCAGAAAGTGGAATTTTATGCAAACGAAATATTATTGAATACTTCTATAAAGTCCCCCTATCAATTTGCATTGAATAGTGCACCAAACGGAACCTATGTGTTAGTCGGTAAGGTATATGATGAATCTGGGCAATCTGCAGAATCTTCTAAAGTTACTATCATAGTTCAAAATGAGGGTGAAGGCGCACCAACACAAAATTTGCCTCCTTCCATTAGAATCGTTCAACCAACCCAAAATCAGGTTTATAGCAAGGGTCAAGCTATAGTTATCAAAACGAATGCGTCCGATCCAGAAAATAAGATTTCCAAAGTTGAACTCTACTATAATTCTAGATTACTAAGTTCTATTACCAGTGCGCCTTTTGAGTTTACTATTCCAAGAGCACCGGAAGGAGATTTTGTTTTGAACGCGAAGGTTTATGATGATCAAGGACTAATGTCTGAGTCGTCACTGGTCAATATTTCTGTGATATCAACGATAGCAGATAATCAGGCTCCATCTGTTGAAATTGTAACTCCATCCCAAAATCAAAAATTCATTAAAGGCCAGAACGTGTTAATTGAGACAATAGCACTAGATCCTGAGGGGAAAATTGCCAAAGTCGAATTCTTTGCAGAAGATATTTTACTTGGATATGCTACATCTGCTCCCTATCAATTAGAAGTCAAAAATGTGCCGGCAGGAAATTTTGTTTTGAATGCCAGAGTTTCTGATGATCAAGGATTGACTGGAGAGTCATCCAATATTAATGTGTCAGTTGCATCTATTGCACTTCCAAATCAAGCTCCGGCAATTTCGATAGTAACTCCTTCCCAAAATCAAACCTATTTTCAGGGTCAAGAATTTACTATTAAAACAAATCCTTCTGACCCGGAGAATAAAATAGCGAAGGTTGAGTTCTTTGCAAATGAAATTATGATTGGTATTAAGAGCACTGCTCCGTATGAACTTCTAGTGAATACCACACCTTTAGGATCATACACTATCAAAACGAAAGTGTTTGATGAAGAGGGATTAACTGCAGAATCATCAAGAATAAATATCACAGTAACAAATAGTTGGGGTGCTAGGACGAGTGGAATTAGCTTGATAAGCCCGACGATAGATCAACGATTCAAATCGTCTGACATAATCCCAATTGAGGTAGGGGAAGCTTCTTATGATAGTTTAGAGATATTTGTCGGCGGAGTGAAGAAAGGGGTTTCCCAAGGCATACGCTATGATCTGGATGCAAATCAATTGTCTTCAGGTACTAATATGATTGGAGTGAAAGCTTTTGAATCGGGAATAGAAACATCATCTGATAGTGTCCAGGTGGCTTTATTGAGCGCTGTTAAAGATTCGACACCTACTTCTTATGATACTTTTGGCGAGCAAGAATATACTTTTGAAATAGGCCCAAATCCAACTTCAGACGTATTAAATATTTATCTCGAGAAAATGTACAAGGGAGAAGATGTTGAAATTCACATCTATAGCATCGATGGGCTTACTTTAAAAGTGATTCAGGCTAATACTGATACTGAGAAAATAACGATAGATGTCAGTGGCTATAGCTCTGGTATGTATTTCATCCGGATAATGGGGAAAGTGTTTGTCTATGAGACTAAGAGATTCATCAAGAATTAATTAGTAGAAAGCAGATTTGATAATGATTAAATGGTTGTCACCATTCGCCACCTATCATCGGTGAATGGTGCCAGCCATTTTAACGTTAGTTAAAGTTCAATTGAAATGTGCAGGAGTTGTCTACTTTCAAAAAATAAATCGTAAGGTATTGCTTACCCTCTTTTTGCCAATATATATAGATAAACCAATTTATATTAAGTCTATTTTTAATTAAACAAATAGCATTTATCTTCTCTAAAAACATATGCAATGGGAAGACCGGTATTAAAAATCAAAGGGTATACCCTGAGCAGATAAAGTCCTTGATCAGAAGAGATGAGCGCTACACTGTCGGAATAAGACTTTATGCTGTTTATCAGGTTTCTATAAGTGAACCAAGCATAAAATTGGAATAGTTGTTTCATACGAGTTTTAAACAACTACTCAATTGGGTATACAGATTTAAAGAAGAAGGGCTGGAGGGTTTAAAAGACAAGCATGGAAGAGGCAGGAGGTCATCTCTGTCTTTGGAACAAAAAGAATCGCTGTCAGAACTTCTGCTTAACGAATCTCCCATTGCTTACGGATACAACACTGAGACCTGGACTGGCCCTATTCTAATAGATTGGATTAAGCTGAATTTTGGGATTGAATTTAAAAAAGCCCAAATCTATAATATAGTCAAGCAGCTCGGGTTCAGCCATCAAAAAGCGAAAGGTTTTTATCCGGAAGCAGACCCGAAATCACAAGAAGATTTCAAGGAGAGTTAAAAAAAACTTCTTGAAAGTCCAGTTGACACGGTTTTACTGTTTGAAGATGAGTTTTCGCTTTCAAATACAGCTACCATGGGTTTTAGGTGGAGTAAAATAGGTTGCCAGCCAAAGGTTATGGCCAAACAGAAAAGGAGAGAGAGAAAGACAGGGATTGGCAGTTACAATTATGGAAGCGGTCAGATAACAGTTAGCCTCCATGACAAAGGGAACTACAAAAGCTTCTCAAAAAAATACTATGGATCTACAGAAACAACTCAAAGATTATTGTGGCAGTTGACAACGTCAGATACCATCACGCAAAACTGCTGAAGAAATGGCTATCCGCTAACCCCAGACTGGAAATTATTTACCTCCCTGCCTACTCACCGGAACTTAATCCGAAAGAGTGAGCATGGTGGTACATGAGAAAGAAAATCACTCATAACAGATATATACAGACAATGGATAAAAGAAAAACGGCATTCTGGAAAATTTTCTCCCATTTTCAGAAACCTAATGAGGAATTAAAACTCGTTTGTGAAATCAATTATTAGACTTTATATAAATAGGAATTCATCTTTTGATTGCTCAATACCGGTAAAACGTGAGTTCCATCTTGACATTGGGGATGTGATCGGTATTTCTCGATCAGTTCAAGTGCTTTGGGTAGTAAGGGATGACGGGTAGGAGAGTTGGTTTTTTGCCGATGAGTAAAAATCCATTGTTCATTGTCAATTCCTGTGGAGATCTGCTTTCGGCTAAGATTTTTGACATCAATGTAAGCTAAACCTGTATAGCAGCTGAAAAGTATCCGCCCGAGCAACTGCATCTTTTATTTAGGCTGATTTTTTATTAAGGACAGTTTATAATTTTTGGGCAGGAGTTGCTGTATTTTCTGGATGTTGGTATCCATTATGTGATCGAACACGTA
>Ga0307487_1000181_pt1 | contig 51000 bp, 82 predicted proteins | sample CBIW12metaG_FD_203665 | JGI IMG/M metagenome (GOLD analysis project Ga0307487, IMG submission 203665) | Sea-ice brine microbial communities from Beaufort Sea near Barrow, Alaska, United States - CBIW 1.2 | ecosystem: Environmental > Aquatic > Marine > Coastal | place: USA: Alaska | collected... | reverse complement strand
AAATCGGTTGTTCCATTTCCAAATCTATACATTGGAGAATTTCTATCTCCAACATAAAAAGTCTTTGTTGTTACTCCTAATATTGGGTCCTGATATGTCACTTCAAAAAATACATCTACTACTGCACCAAGTAAAGTTGACATTTCACTTTGACTCATTGGAGGAAATTCACAATTTAATTTTCGTTTAGTTCCAATTCTATCTCTAATGAGATTTCCATTAGCATTTCTAGTGCTTTCCCCATCTATATCACTTATATCAACTTGCAGTTTACTTGGTGTCTTTACTGCTGTTAAATTTATGGTTAACAATGCCATAATAATACCTCCTTAATTGATAAAGAGATGAAGTTTTTACCCACACCTCTAATTATATAATTACCATTTTTTTAATTATTAATATCAAATTATAAGTATATTTTTATTATACTTATGTCGTACTATTCTCCGAATACGAACTAAGCGACATAAACATCACCAGTGATAATTCCATATTCTTCAGGAGTTATTTTTTCGTAAAATACATACATACCTACTTGTTCTTTCGTTGCCCATCCATGCTCATAGTAATAAGTTACTCTTTCAAAGTCCGTCATTTCTACATACCTCCCATTATTAATCTAATATCCATTTGTACTATTTGCTCACCTAATATCTTGTTATCACCTTGCAACCCAATTACCTGCATATCTTTTTCGACTAATAACATACCAATGAAATCACTTGAACTTTTGCTATCGTCTATTTGTTTTTGCAATAACTCGGTATGCTCGTCTTTTTTGTACTGGATTTCATCATATTCAAAGCCTTTAAAATCTTCTGTGTCTATCGCAATTATATTGCTTCGTACGTAGACAGTATCTCTATTTACTTCTACATTTGGTACAACTTCCATTGTTCCTTTAACTTTATTAAACAACTTCATTTTTAATAACCTCCCTATAATATTTATTGTACTAGCCAATACCTTTTATAATGCCAATAGACGCGCACCGATATACCCATCCGCAATCGAAGCAGAAGAATACGCATAAAAATAGAACGCGCCAGCATAATCGGCAGCCCCCCAATGCCCACCGAAATACGGCAAGCGGGAAGCATAAATAGTCCCATAATCCGCATAATGGGTTGTTGCACTTCCCGCAACAGTTTTAACTATAAAACCCGTTTCAGTACCACCTTGCACCGTGTCAATATAGCCACCTATATTAGCAACTGCTCCAACTCCATAGTCTACATACCCACTTCCAGTATCATTAAATGTTTGATTAGCTATTAATATATTTCTACTCGCACCACTAAAAAATCCATCTATCCAGTAACGTATATTACCATAAAAATCTTCTATTCCACAGAATTTATTCTGCAATTTTCCAGTAGTTTCTCCATAAAACATTCCTTTTGCATTTGCTCCACCAGTTGCAATAGAAGAGGCGTTTCCGTCTGCATATCCTCTTCCTAGTGCAGTTTGAGAGTCTCTGTTTTTAAACATTACTGTAAATAAAACTTGTAACATAAGTAATGGATAATAAGCCATTTGGTCATAACCAGTGCCATTCGCTTGTGCCAATGTTCTAAACGCTCCAATTGTTTGACTTGCAGTAGGAGTTTTCCCACTTAAACTTCTTAATTTCGAAGTTAAATCATATCCCATATAAGCACTTATATAACAAAAATCTTTTTCAGTTACTCCCCTCATGTGTGCTAAACATTTATAAGCTTCATCCATTTGCAAATCACTATATTTAATATACAAATCAGTTCCAATAGTTTCAAATTTCCACCATGTTTTAGGAAACTCAATCATCACATCTCCATCAGCACCACTTGTAATATCACTAGCAGTAACTCCATCTGCCTTTTGAGTGTAATCATTTGGATTTAAGTAATAATTTACAGCACCATCTTTATATAAACAAGGTTTTATTGCGTTAAAAGGAAATTTATCTGCCCAACTTCCTGCATTAAAATTACCGTTATTGCCTAAAGCAGGTGTAAACCCTATAGCATCATCTGTATAAGTCAAAGCAGTAAGAGGGTTACTATTTGTAGTATCTATTTTCACACCATAAACCGTAATTGTTTCTGCGGTAGAATAATGGAAAGTTGATGTACCATCTCCATTGGACGTTAATATTTGACCATTAATAGCACTTTCTTTATTTGTCGCAATATCAGCCAATTGTGACGTATGGTCTATTAATTCATCTGTATTAGTTTCAGTTTGTATTAATCTTGCATTTATTTCAGCAGTTGTTAAATTTATTCTACCCATTAAAATCTCCTCCAATATTTTAAATAGAGGAATGAATCAACATACCTCTATCTTATAATTACCAATTTGTGTTCTAAATATTTAATGCCAATCTTCCTTCACTTTTCGTAATCTTATTGATTGTGTTTATTGCAACTCTACCAAATTCACTTCCACCAACATTTAATACTACTTCTTGCGAGTTGTCTGGGGATTTCATTGCATTGTCTATTGCACTATAAACAGAATCATAAACTGATTTTGAAAAGTCTGTGTTATCTACGTTCATTGTTGCAGTAGTTGATACCTTATTATCAATATCTTTTAATGCCATATCAGTAGCAGAGAAGTCACTAGTTGGAGTTAAGTTAACATTTGCAAACTGACCCTTTATACCATCAACTATGCGTCCAGCAGTTCCAACAATATCTTTTGTGGTATTTCCAAGTCCAATGGCTAAACCCAATCCCATGAATTTACCTATTTCGTCACGCATAACTGTTGAAGGAGAATGAATACCAAGTCTAGTTTTTAGTCTATTTATAAGACTACTTCCCCAATCCCATATTTTCCAGTTAGATGGTTTAAGACCTCCAAATAATCCACTTAGCAAATCTTTACCTACTAATTTCATTCTATCCATCCAATGAGGTAAGTTAGCAATAAATTCATTTATAAATCTTACTCCCCAATTGTATATTTTCCAGTTAGATGGTTTAAGACCTTCAAATAATCCATCTAATAAATCTACACCAATTTGATACATATCATTGTACCATCCACCCATAGTCGCAAGTGTTGAGTTCCATCCCCTTGCAAAGTCTACCCAACCTTCTTCTGCTTTTAATAACATTCTAGTTTTCCATTGACCAATTTTAATAGATTGTTCCTCTGACCATTTATCCAAATCTTTATTGCTTTGTACTCTCCATTCTTCAAACGCAGTAAGTCTATCACTAAAATATCCCTTGAAATCTTCTAACATTTTAGCGTTTGCTTTGTTATTCTTTTCTATCTGTTCTTCTTGTGATTCGGCATGACCCTTACCTAATTCTGTCCAAAAGCCACTCCAGCCTTTCATGAATCTTGCCCATCCTTCTGCAAGCTTAAGGGACGTTTTATCTTCCCATTTCTGTAACTCTTTATTACTATTAACCCTCCACTTTTCAAGTTCAATACCGACATTCTTAAAATATTCCTTAAAACCTGTTAACATTTTAGCATTGGCCTCTTTATTCTTTCTAGCCTGCTCCTCTTGTGCAGCACTACGCCCACCATCTAATTTTATCCAAAATTTGTCCCAAATACCAAGAACTTCATTATTGTTTTCATCAATAAATTTTGCATTTTCTCCTAACTTCTCTCTTGTTTTTTTATTTATTTTTTCATAACCTTTTTCAGCACTTTCAACTATAGCTTCTTTATTTTCATCAGCAGCCAGTACCATTGCATCATAGGCTTCTTTGTTATTAACACCATTTTCACCATACCAAGCAGTTGCCAACAGTAATTGTCTTGAATATTGATTTTCAGCATTTTCAATAACCTTTTCTTTTGCTTTCTTTTGTTCAATCAATACCTTACTAGCCTCTTCAACAGTTAATGCAGCTGTATTAGCACCCATTCGTCTCATTATTGTCATACGTTCTGCATTGTTATCAACAAGATTGGTAACTCCTATTGCATTTGATTCTTCATTTAATTTTGCTATTTTCTTAAGGTTTTCATCTGATACTTCTACACCAGCTTCATTTGCAGTTGTTATTATTCTTAATATTTCAGCCTCATTATCTGCAACTGTTGTTTTTGCTCCCTCATAATAATTTTCAGCATCTCGTCTCATTTGGTCGAAATCTTCTTTTGACATTACATCTCTTAACGGTTCTAAGTTTTTTAATGCTTCATTTTTATCTGCATCAAGTTCATCAACTATTATTTGTGTTACAGTTTTAACATCTTTTTTTAATTCTTTAAGAGTTTCATCATCAATTATTTCTCCAGTAAAACCCAATTCAGTAAATGAGCTTCTTACATCATCAACTGCTTTCATAAATGGTTTCATCTTCTTGTTAGTTACATCTGATATACCTTCCCCAAGAACATCCACGGATTCAATAGCAGGAGAAAAAAGTTTCCCAACTCCTCTTACTAGTAATGTGAACGCTTCAAATGCTAGAATAGCTACTCCAAATGCACCAAATGGTGTAAACAGTAATGCTATCCCTAGAATTGTTAATGCCAAATCTTCAAAATCTATTCCAATTTTACCCAGTGTTTTTTGGAACAATGGTGGAAATTCAAACGCACCTACAAATTTTAATGCCTCAATTGTAGCATCAGCAAGCCAATCATTTATAACTTTAAGACCGTTCCTAAAATTTTCACTATTCTTAAGCAAGTCAACAAAACGTCCTATCATAACAATAAGTGTTCCCGATATAGCAGTTAATATGGATGCCATTGGAAGGTATGCAACCCTACTAAAAAATCTAACAGTTGTAAGTTTTCCACCAGTAAACAGTAGGTCCTTTACCTTTCCCAATATACTTGCTAATCCAAGAGCCTTTGCACCAAAAAACATATTTGCTATAGATGGTGCTAATTTCCATGCTAAAAATCCCACACCAATCAATGTTACCAAATCTAATATACCATCTAATACTGGAAGTAATTTCTTTTTAAGTTCATCTGATATTTGTGGAACATCACCTAGTAATTCTCCAAGAGTTGGTAATTCCATACCACTTAAAATTCCTCCAGCACCTCCATCCAATCCTGCTCCTGCACCTGCATTTTTTCCTGCACTGGGACTTGTTGGTTTAGGTAGTATATTAAGTTCATCAAAACCAAGAGTGGCACTTTTCATTTTCTTCAATGCCTTAGTTGTCCCATCTACTGCTTTGGTAGTACCACCTAATGCATCTGATGAATTTTTTGCATCCTCTCCAACTTGATTTAATCCAGTAGCATTTGTAGGTGCTTCATATCCAAATAGACTAGCAATTTTATTAGCAACATCAGTAAGTACCATAACTAATGCATTTAACCAAGGTAATACAACTTTTAACATAGGCATGAAGATTGTTCCTATTGCCCTACTAAGAGTTACAAATCTTTCTGATAATATCCTTAATTGATTGGCAGGAGCATTAATCGTTCTAGCGAAATCTCCTTGTGCCAACGTAGTTTGTCTAAGCATTGTAGCATAACGTAAAGCCATCTTTTCACCTTGGCTCATGTTTCTTACAGATTCAGTTATACCTTGATTCATAGCTTCGGTTTTAAGTCCAGCTTCTGTTACATCAATACCATACTTGTAAACTGTTTCAGATTGTCCAACTAATCCAGACCTTAAATCTTGCATAACTTGTTGGATTGGAACATTTGTTAAAGATGATAAGTCCAAAGCAAGTCTTGTTGTATTTGTTGATAGAACTTCTGCTTGTTTGGTAGTCATTCCCATAGACCTAGAAAGTAATGCAAATCCACCTATAGCACTTTTTAGATTGGTTGGGTCTAGTCCATAAACTTGTTGTAGTGAATCAACAGTTTTCATAGCTTCTTCTGTCAGGTTACCTAATGAAACCACAAATAAATTGTTAACTTCAATCATGTCCAATGCAGATTTAACTGCACTAGCCATTCCTCTAGCAAATTTATACATCATTCCTATTCCAATTATTCTATTCAAACCTTGAAATGAATTTGTCATACTACCCATTGTTCTAGCAGTAGTTCTATCCAAGTTACCTAAACTATTTCCGACTCCACGCAAAGAGTGTCGTAGGCTATCGGCATTACCTTGGATATTTACAAACATATTCTCACTCATTTAGTTTCCTCCTTTTTTCTCAAACTTGGCATTTATTTTCTGTGATTGTGCCATAACTCTGTTTTTAATTTCCTCAGAACTCATCCCTTTTTCTTTGACCTTATCTGCCATCATTGGTCTTTTAGGGTACTTAGCTTCTTTATTAAGTGAACTAACTATTGCCATTCTGATATAAACTCCACTTTGCCATGCCATAGAATCATCATATTTCTGTTTTAAAGAAAAAGCCTTAGTGAAAGGTGATAATGATTTCGGATTCAATGTCCAAAATAACTCATAATCAACACCCATCATTAAGGCACTTGGTAATAATTCACTTGTTATGTGTTCTATAAATGAAAGTTTTACATCATCTGATTCTTTATCTTCAAAAGGTTCGGCAACAGTTATTTCTTTTTCTTTGTTGTCTTTTGAAGTGACTTGAAAAAACTTGACTCTTGAAGTAATTCCATTAAGTCTGATAGTAATTCTGTGATTGATTCTTCTTCAATATATTCTTCAATAAAAGCTGAAACATCATTCATAGAATATTTAACTTTTGGTGAAGTATTAACTGCACCCATTAAAAGTGTTTCTAATACACCTATAACCATAAATGGTTTGTTTTCAATATCATCCATTGCTTTTACATCAAAATTTTCCATATACTTGAATGAGTTAAAAGTAAACCCTAATTCACATTCTTTTCCTTTAATTGTAATTATCATTTCCTACTCCTCCTACGAATTTAATTGTGGTGAGATATTTTCATCTACCTCACCCAACATTATTATAACCTATATTGCTTTAAATTATGCTACTGGAATGAAAGTTAATGGAGTTGAAGCTGATAAAGTTACTGTCATTTTTCTAACCTCATCAACACCTCCACCCATTGCATAAATCTGAACTTGTCCAGACCATTCAAATGTTCCAAATTCTCCTGCTCCAAGAGTAACTTCTCCGAAAGCTAAATGAAACCATTGTGTTCCAGTAATAGTATTTATTGTATTATAAGTTGCTTCATCATAATTACACTCGAAAGTTAAATCTGGAACGTCTTGTAATCCAAGAATGGAAGTCTTAAATACGGATGCTGATAAATCAGTTGTGTCTAGCTTACTTGGAGTTGAACCCATATCTGGATAGCTGATTATATCAACTAGACTTGCATATGTTCCACCTTGCGTTGCACTAGTTAATAGTGAAGTTGTTGCAGTTGACATTGCCATAATTTATTCCTCCTCTTAACTGAATACTATTGGGGTTGAAGCAGATAGTGTAATTGTCATTTTACGGACTTCATCTACTCCCCCACCCATAGCATAGATTTTTACTTGACCTTGAAACTTGAATACTCCATCAGCAGTTCCAAATGTTAATCTGAAATAATAAGATGGTGCATTTAAATTGTTTACTGTATTGAATACTCCCTCATCATAATTAGCTTCAAATGTTAGGTCTGGTACATCTTGTAATCCAAGAATACTTGTCTTGTATACAGATGCTCCCAAATCAGTTGTATCTAATTTAGATGGTGTAGAACCCATGTCTGGATATGAAATTATGTCTATTAGTTTATCATAAGCTACTCCGTCTGTTCCATAATCTAAACTCGTTGTTGCAGTTGATATTGCCATTCTAATTCCTCCTTTTTTACTAAGCTACTACTCCAAATACTAATGGTGTAGATGCAGAGAGTGTAACTGTCATCTTCCTAACTTCGTCTACTCCCCCACCCATTGCGTATATTTTAACTTGACCTTGCCAATCGAATTTGCCATCTGCTATTCCAAATACTAACTGAAAGAAATAATTACTGGCATTAAGGCTATTTATAGTGTTAAAAATTGTTTCATCATAATTACATTCAAATGTCAAGTCTGGCACTTCTTGTAATCCAAGAATACTAGTTTTGTAAGTCGATTGTGCCATATCAGTAGTATCTAATTTAGATGGAGTTGAGCCCATATCTGGATAACTATTGATTGCTACTAGACTTAAATAAGTCCCCCCTGCTAACGTATCGACAGATGTTAAAGCAGTTGTTATTCCAGTACAAGTTCCATTATCTACAGATATATTCAAAGTAGTATCATCATTGGTTGCAACTAACTTAGTTAAAATAACATCACTAGTTGTTCCACCAACAGTATAAACATTTGTTATATCTGGAAGTAATGATAATTCTACTCGTATCTTTTCTGCTACTTGTGAAGCAGTATCATCCAAAGCTACTGCCACTTGATTAGTTATTGGACTACCACTTATATCTCTGCCAGTGACTATTACTGTAGCGTTTCCTGCCTGGGTAATCGTACCCACAACAGTAGCAGTTTCTATCTGTAGAGCAGAAGAAGTAGCATATTTCAAAGTTGTTGTTGCAGTTGACATTGCCATATTACTTACCTCCTAAATAATTGTTTTGTTTCCCCTATAGTACAATCATATCTAAGATTATATCTATATACATCCGTATCAAGATAGTTTGGAATTGAATTTGATGAACTTCTGCTCATTCTATACTGCCCACTCATTATGGCATCTACCTCTCCCCGAATCTTCTTTACTTCTGATAATTTATTTGTCTTATCTGAGAATATATTTATCTCAAACGTTATATCGTTATATTGTTCCCCTAAAGTGTTAATTGTATTCAAATTACTTGTGTTACTTATTTCCTCTATCACTAAGCATGGGAAGATTGGAGTGGTGGATGGATAATTCTGTAATACTGTAACATCAGTAAGTGTTGTCTTTAAATTTGTATAAATCTCATTGATAATATCTATTACCATTTATCTCACCCCTCTAACTTTTTTTACCTCTGCTTTTACATTTTTTGATATAATTTGTGTGAAACTTGCTCTTGCCCATCTCCAAGAATCGTATAGAAATGGTCTTGATTCTTCACCTTTTGTCCACCCATATAATTGACCTTTGTAGGTATGCTTATTAGGGTTTGGGTCTGATTGTGTTGTTGGATAAAACCACCCTCGCTCACCGTTATCACCTTCATCATATACCCATCCCAATTTTAATTTAGGATGTTGTTTACCCGTTTTACCGACTACACCAGTTCCATATTCTACATAGATTGCATAGTCACTACCAATTATTACTGATATTCCTTTTCCATTATCAACCACTGATATACTATGTGCTATTTCACTATTGGCCAATCCATATTTACCAAGATTAAAAATTATCTTATCTTTAAGTCTATCAGCTACTTCTTCTATTCCTTTACGAACACCTTTATCATATGCAATTTCTAAATGTCTCCATTGTGTAATACTTCTGGATAAATTATTCATATCAACTGTAAAGTGTAAATCTGAGGAACTTTGATATCCCCTAGTTACTGGATTTCCCATTACGTTCTTCTCCTAAATCCATAATTATAAGTGTTGATACTCTTTTGTATACTTGTCAATCTATAGTCATAGGTTGTTCCAAAATTATCAAGTGGTTCAGTTAAGAACAGCAAATCATCCTCGGTTAACGCAACTTCATTACTGACAGATATCATATCCAATTGCGAGTCTTTACCAAATATTCGTTCGGTTACAGCACTATTGGATGGGAATAAACTAATATAAACAATTGTTGGAATAGCATAATTAAGTGTAAATTCTCCAGTATCATATCCATCAATATCAAATAAAGGTGATGAAGTCAATGGAGTAACTAGCCATAGTTTAACTTTGTTTCTAGCTAGAGTTCTCATAACTACACCACCCTTATATTAGAGAAAGGTGTCTTAGCCATTGGCATGACTTGACATAATAGACTATTTGAAATATCAGCAGTTTGATATGTTCTAGCTATTCCATTTTCACTATGAGATAACTGACCTTCTGCTCCTATTTTATTGTACATTTCTACTGCCATTTTAACTTGTAAATTCAGATATACAACTTCTACAAGATTTGAATTTCTTAAATCACAAATTATATCACTTGCGTTATCCAAATAAAGAGTTAGTAGAGAATCACTTTCTAGTGGATTTCCTAGGAGTAGTTTTAGTTTTTCTAACTGACTTAGTTGGCTCATTATTATCTACCTCCACTTTCACTTCTTGCTTAGCTGCTTTCTTTGGTGCTACTTTCTTAGGTTCTACTTTTAATTCTTCTTTTGGTTCTCTAGGGAATATATATGGAACTGCATCTGTTTGAAATTTACATCTTACTTCATAGTGTGAATACATTTTATATTCCTCTGCGATTGTTGTCTCAGTACCTTCAATAAGTAAAACTTTATCGGGGTATATGTTAACCCCGACTAGTTTTTCACCGTCTTGACGATACAATTTACCATTCTGATAAACGTACATTCAAAACACTCCTTTTTTTCAATTAACCATTAGAGATTATTTTAGCCATCATTATTGATTTCTCTGGCATTTTTATTGCATAGTTTGTTGCTAGGAATAAGTTTGCATCTGGCATACCAACATCTGTAGTTACGTCCCCAGTGAATGAGAATCCATAAGGTGCAAGTGTTTCCCTTACTCTAGTGTATATTAAATCAACACCACCAGTTGCATTTGGGTCTCTATCCATTTCAGATGGTACATCTACTGGGGCAGTTGCATAATGAATTGCACCCATACCAAGGATATAAGTTACATAATCGAACTCGTCTGTATCAGTAGCATTTGCAGTTACTGGAACTCCGTCATTAACGATTACCGTCTTACCATTGATTGTACCAATTGGTAAATCTCTAGTTATTCCACTAGCATCTGTATACTTACTAAATTCTAGCAATTGAAGATTAGCGAATCTACTTGCAACGATTGAGTGCATAATTACTAGAGAGAAATCTTGAGAATTATCCCCACAAGCCTTAACACAAGCATCTGCAATTGTAGTTGCTCCAACTTTATTTATTAATGGGTCTGTAGTACTAAGTGCAGTTGATATATCTGTAATATGCTTAGTCCATTCTGCATTACCAGTGATACCAAATACTCCTGCTAGTATTCCTAAAAGTCTAGTTTGTCTAGCTTTGATATAGAAGTTTGCTACTCCACTAACGATTTGAGCCATTGGGTCTGCACCAGAGTTGAAGTCTTTAATGAAAGATATTGCACTCCATTTAGCCATTCTACCATATACAACACCACTATATGTTCCACCAGTAATTGAACCACCAGTAAATGAATCTACACCATTATATACATCTTCTGTTCCAGTTAGTACATTATAAAAAGGTACTGTGTAAAAGTTAGAACCATTAGATATCATTCCAGCGATTTCGCTATCGTTTACTACTGCTCCAGATTCTATCATTGATGTTAATACTAAATCTGGTACATTTCTCCATGAATAGTTGAATAGTTCTGCATCAAAGGGAAAACTTAAATTTGTTCCTGCCATAATATTTCTATCTCCTTTTTTATCTTAGATTATTTTATAAATTCTTTATACTGTTCTGGATTTGTAGTTTTAAATTTTAATTTATCCCCATAACCCATTTTAGCAAATTCTTTAATTGTTACTACTTCGTTTCCTGGACCTACTTTTGGAGGTGGTACTTTTGTGTACTCGCTCTTAATTCTTGTTTCGATTTCACTCTTTGAACTTGTATAACTGTCAATAAAGTTCTGAACATTAGATTTTGTAATATCAACGTCATCAGATACAAGCATGGTCATTAATTTATCATATTGCGATTTGGGTATCTGTGCTTCTGATAGCATATCTCTTGCTTCAAGATTATTAGCTCTCTTTTTTATATTTTGTTCCCTTAAAGAAACATCTTTTAATTTTTCATCATATTCTTTTTTAGCTAATTCATCAGCACTAAGTTTCGCCCTTTCAGAATATTCGGTTTCCCATTTCAACTTGCTTGTTTCCAGACCTTTCTGGATTCCACTTTCGACTCTCCTATCAGTTTCAGAAGTAACTCTTTTGTTTACTTCTTCCTCTGAGAATAAGCCTTTCCTTGCCTCTGTTACTTTGTTGTTTATCATTTCGTCTATTTGCTCTTGTGTAAATTCTGCCATTATTTATTCCTCCTAATACCATGTCATAGAATCACTTCTCCAACACATTATTTATTTCATTATTATAATACCTATTAAGTGTACAAATTATGCATAAGAGAGAGAGAGGTTTTAATTTCTCTCAATAAATCTAAATTATGCTTGTTCTATCCAAGAAGTTCCACCATCAAAAGTGGCAAATTCTAAATCGTATAGTGTATTAATTGCAGGAACTAAAGTTGTACCTAACCAAGTTATTCCTGCGAACCAAGTTATTACTGAACCATTAGTTTCCATGATTTGTAGATTTAACTTACAGATATTTGGCACATTAGCCAATCCAATTGTCTTAGCATTGATTCCACCACTAACTGTATCTACCGAACTTACTACTGCTGTAACTCCTACTGCTGTATCATCTGCGATTGCAATATTTAATGTTGTATCATCATCTGCTATAACTTTTACAGTTAATATGATATCGTCCCCATCTTTACTAACAACATAATGTGTAGATACTGCACTTTCAATTTGTAAAGCCACTCTAATCTTTTCTGCCACATCAGATGGTGTATCGTCAACCAATACTGCCACTTGAACTGCTAAAGGACTTCCAACTACGATTTCGCTTGTAATTGTTACTGTAATATCTCCTGCACCAGTTATAGTTCCAACCAATGTTGCAGTTTCTACTTGTGCAATATCAAATGGGGTACTCATAACTACATTCTTGATAGTTGCATCTTCAAAGTCAATTGTTAAATCCCCTACTAAATCTGCAATTGGAACAAATGCAATTACTCCTTCCAAATTAGGCTTAACTTTTACTGGTATCCATTGACCGTTTAGTAACGTACAATAACCACTAGCTTTTCCACTAACTGCTCCTATTATTACCATTACAGAACCGTCTGCACCATCCGTAGGATACGCACTCTGTAAATCAGTAGTTAGGCAATTATATCGTTTAACTTTGTTAACTCCATTTTCTATAGAGATTTGTGTGATTGCCATTATAATTCCTCCTTTTATTCATACTCATACCAACATTATTATTCCCATTTACAAACAATGTTAGTATGGATAAATCTTATACTATTGATGCACTAAAATTAGTATAATATTGTGTTATAATTACACTAACCCCTGCATTATGTCTAAATCTAATATCGAGTACATCACCACTTTGACATTCCACTATACCACCAATAGCTATTACATTATATATATTTTTAGTTCTTGTTACACTAGCACTTATATTTTGAAGTTGAACACCATTTCTAAATATAGTGTAATATAAAACTGCATTTACACTAACTTCACTACTTGCAGTATAACTTAAATTATATACACCATCTAAATCTATTGTTATATTTTGGTTTAGTGCAGAAGGAGTTGCGTTAACTGCTAATCCAACTGAACATACTGGTGTCAATTTTGTATATCCTGCACCAGTTAAAACTGTCTGTGGGGTTGCACCTACATTGGTATATATCTCACCATATCCCTTTTGCAGTTTATATCCTATTTCTTCAAATACACTTTCAGCAGTTGTTCCATCATAATAACCAAGGTCATCAAATACAGATACCTTAGTTGCACTTGGGTACTTAACTGGAATAACATATATGATACCATCATATTCACCTTGTAATGAAGCCTTTATACAGTAACCTACGAATATAGGCTCGGCAGGAGGTAATGGCATAATAGTTGTCATTTGACCACCTACAACATCTAGGTATAATTCATCACCATCTACAAATAAACTCGTATCAACATTATGCACCATTCCTTGTGTCAATACAGAACCTATATCACCATCAATAACTGATTCGATTGAAACTAATCCAAATACATTTTTAGAAAGATTACTTCCATCTGCATCTGCCAATATAAATGTTGGAACATCATTATTAGAACCATTAATAGCAACAACTTCTCCAACTTGTATAGTTCTACCAACAAGATTCTGTGCTTTCATAAACTGTGCTTGATTTATTTCTATCTCGGCAGTTCCAATACCAATGGTAACAGTACCATCTGTTTCACTCCATTGCATCCTACCAATCTCTAATGGGTCGGCAGTTGGATTAGTATCAAAGTCAATGTGACCAATTTGAGTTCCACCTATACCATCCCTAATAACATAAGTATCGGGATTAGCATTTACATCACCAATTATATCATCTAGTTTGGCTCTTTCAATTACGGTATATATTTTCTTAGTTGCACTTTCATCCATATTGTCCATATCATAAACATCAACTTCTTTTAGACTTGGGTCATAGAGTACATTGTCCATATAATGCTCTATCATGGTAATATAAATCTCATAGTCTGTTGGTACTTCTACTGCAAGACCATCTACAGATTCTATTACATTTAGAGTTATACTTGCACTTTTCAGTAAAGTGTTATCTATATCATATGCTTGTAATTCACATCTAAGACTTCCCATTTCAAAAGTGTTAACATTAGTGATAGTATACGTTATTACATCTTCAACTGGAACTAAATCTTCTGTTAAAACTGGGGCATTATCATTCAATTTGAATTTAATCTTATATGAATAAGCAATATCTATAAATTCGGGATTAAGAGTAATAATAAGATTAGATGCCTTGTTTTCTCCCTCTTTTATATAGTTTTCACTAAATATTATCCTAGTATCAAGACTATTTAAGTCTACTATTATATCACGCATTATTTACCTCCTTGTACTTTACTTTCTAATATTTTCTTTTCAGATTTAACTGGTGCTACGGGTTGAACTACTTCTCCTTCTACTTGCTCTGGTGGATTCTTAGCAGTTTCCAATTGAACATTTGACATCTCAACCCTATTGTTATTTTCAATTTGTCCTGCAAAACCATCACCCCAAAATACTTCTCCTCTCGCAATATACTCATTTACATCTGAAACCAAATCCACAATAGTTAAACAATCAGCTGGTGACAAAGTTTTAGTAGCTAATAACGTTGAGTAACTAGTACATTTTATCATCAAGTTATTATTCTTGTTTCTAGTGAATTTAATATCTATATCCATAAGTGATAAGTCCATAGATTCTTTATTGTTCATTATTTTAAGAATAATCCTCAAAGCCATTTTCTCAGACCTCTTGTATATCAATTCTTTATTTCTAGCAAGGATTTCCAAATCTGCCCATCCATCTCTAAGTTCAACGGCTTGACCAGTATCTCCACCACCACCACTTCGACTATTTCTATCTGGAATACCAATAAGTGCGTACAATAGTGCTTCGAGTTCTTGTGAGAACTGATTCATTCCTGATTGGTCTAATGTGTTAGTTATTGAGTCAACCGAACTTGGATTTCCAGAGTTATTCTTAAGAAGTACAACTCCTCTTTCTCTCATTTCATCATATCCATCAACATCAATGTCAGCATTAACAAATACCAAAAGAGATTGTATAACTTGGTCTATATCATCAAGTCTACCACTCTGCAAGCTATTGATTGCATCCATAAGACCAATGCATAGTTCCCAGTCACCTATTCTCCACATATTGTTAGGATATTCTATAATTGGGACTCCACCTACATTATATGGTGAGAACTGTACATCATCTGGAGTTATTACAAGTCCATCAGTATCCACTTCCACTTCATACAGTCCAAAGTCAGTATAGGCATATACTTTTGTACCTTTAACTTCTCCTTCATCATTCAATAAAGTGTAATATGTCACTCCAATAATAGGTCTTTCTGCTATATTATTTTCATATACAACATACGTTGATGCAGGGTTTAATGCTTTGTCTTCAAATGGAACTTCGTCTCCATATACACCATCCGTGTAGATTATACGGAAAGCCGTACCACAGATGCTCTGAAACTCTCCTATCTCTTTATCTACGGAGTATTTATCCTCATAGGCTACATACTTATTGAGTAAGTCTATTTCGTCCTTACCATTTGCCCCTGCTTGGATATATTGGATTGGATTACCCAGAAAATAACCAATAACATTTCTAGTTACCATTTGTGCATGGTTAATTACCACCTTGTTGTTTATTTCGTCTCTTACAACCTTTTCTTTAAGCAATACTGGTTGAATACCGTTACGATATGCTATAAGATAATCAATATCAGCTTTGTTTTCTAAATGTGTTGCTCGACTAGTATTCAGTAATGTTCTCAGATTTTCAAAATCTTTTAAATCTTCTGAGTTAAACTCAGTTACTATTTTTTCTCTGCCCTTCAAAATCATCTTTATTCCTCCTTTTTATAATCCTAATCTTCGTCTGTCTAAGAATTTAATTGTATTTCCACCGATTTCTTGTACCATTTGCCCTAACATAGCAATAGAATCTACACTATCATCATGTTTATTCTTTCCCATTTGTGTAAAGCTAAACATATCTTTCATAAACTTAGCATATTCACTATGAGGAGAATACGTACTAATATCTTTAAAAATGAAGTTTTTCTTAACAAAATCCGAATAAGTTATAATCTTAGTCAACTTATTATTACCACTATAGAATATTTTTATACTTGTTTTGCCACCTTCATCTTTTATTAGTTTATCTAAATCCTCTGCATAATAATTTCCACCATTATTAAGTTCTATATCTGCTCTTACTACTTTATGTTCCAACCATTTATTTGCCACAAGTGGTCTTGTAATTTCTGGTAAACCATTATTATAAACTACATCCACAATATATACATCATCACCATAAATATAACCAACTGGACTAGCAACATAATCATTTCCTAAATTCTTACTATCGCATATTGCCACAATAGTATCTGGTGCTTCATTTGGTAAGCTCATATAATATTTCATATCGTCTGGATGGTATAATAACCCTTCTCTTTCAATTGGTTCTTGCAGATATAATGCACTAAAACTAGCAGAATCCATAGATTTTTTCATATCATCATAATATGCAGTAGAAAATCCACCAACAAAATCAAATTGACTTTCTCCCTTTTCGTCATAACAAGGCATTGCAATTACCTTACATCTTGGGTTTCCTTCATTCATTCCAGTAACATTAGCAATAACATCATGGACAGACCAAGGTGTAGCTACATGAATTTCCTTGCAACCATCTTTTTTTCTTTGTTTACAGTTTACATTATAAGTTTGTACTAACTTTTCTAATCTTGTAACACTTAATGCTTCTTCTATACCACTAACTAAATCGTCACAGTATAGATATTTACTACACTCTGCCCTACCTGTCATTGAACCCCCTATGGGTACATAGGTTATTGTGGGATATCGTTTAAATACTTTAAGCCAAATTTCCTCTCGTTTACCATTTTGATTTACCAAGGGTGCATCTGGGAAAATATCTTTGAAAGCTTGGCTTTGTACAACTTCCATTGTACCAATATAAAACGAAGTAGTTATACTGTCTGAATACGAGGTAGCTAACTGTGTGTATTCTGGGTACTTTCCCATTATCCATGAAAGGAACCTTATGCCACTTGTTGTTTTCCCAGTTCGTGGTGGCATAGTTACAATCAATATATCATACATATCTTTACTTTCCATATCATCTAGTGTTTGGAATAATTCTCCCATGTGCTCCTTTCGGTGATGATAGAAGCCTTTTGAATCTAAGGTTTTATCTTCTTCAAGTTCTAAATACATATTATAAACAATGAAATTATAAGGTGCTACTGCTCTCAATACATCATGATATAAGTTATATATTTCTAACTTCTCATTATCTAGAAGATTTTCATTCATAAGTTCTCGCTCTATATTTGGAATTATCACTTCTGTGTAATTATCTATTTCTTCTCTGTTCATTATAACACTCCCCTTAAGCCATTTGCCATAAATCACAACTAAGTTCTACTGCAATTTTATAATCTCTTTGACTTGATACTTCACCAAAACACCAAACCTCATCTGCCATTTTTAATTGAGAATTATTATCGGACCTTTCAGACATTGTTGGAAATAAAAAACTATGTCCCCAACCTTCTTCTCTTATTATTTTCCTTACATCATCTTCACTAAATATATTTGGGTCTATTATTAAAAATATATTTCTTACACCCATTTAATTTCAACTCCTTTTTTTTCTCCATCCAATCTAATGATGGGAAATTTATTACTTTGTGGCATATACATACCTCTTAACGCGTACCCACCGAACTCTGCGAAGGATGGTACAACTATGTGAGCATAATCTTGTAATTTTACAACTTCATTCTTTGTGTCCATAATAACCTTGGTTGGGAAATTAGATTCTGGGGAATGTGTGTGTCCAGTAACCAATATATCCATACCATCAATAGCGTATCCGAACTTAGAGGTCTTTGCTTTAGAACCACCATGAGCAAGTACAATAGTATAACTGAACTGCCTATCTCTATTGCGATACCCAAGATTAACCTTAAGAAATGCCATATTTTCACGATATAAATCCTCCAAATCTAATTTACTCATAACATCATATAACGGACAATCATCACTTTCCAAAGTAGACCTAATTTCATGGTTTCCTCTACAAGCGCCTAGAATCTTATGTTTTATCGGTGAGAGAGCCTTTCTAAGCCATTCTTTCTGGTCTCTTGGTCTCATTGTAGCTTCGTATACGTTCGTTTTACTGTTCTTTAAGCCATTATCAATCATGTCTCCAATAATAACAACATAACCATTAACATCATCCGAAACCATCTTCATCCACTTATCGAATAACCCTTGGCTAAATTCTGCTGACCCAATATGGACGTCACCCAAGGGATAAATATTTACACACTCTATATCTTCACTCAACTTACTAACTATCATATCAAAATCTTTTTTAATTTTAATCTCCTCCTCCAGTTCATTTCTTTTCAGTATATAATACCCTTCAAGCCAATAAAATATCTCGTTTTCCAAAATAAATCTTGACTTTCTGTTGCGTTAATGCTATAATATACATAAGGGGTTGATAGAAATGCCAATAACACTTTGGGTTATACTAATAATAATTCTAGGCGAACTGATATTTTGTGCATTTAACATTTAGGGAGGTGATGAAAATGATATTAATTTTGCATATACTTTATTGGATAATGATTGCTTTAGTTGTACTTGCAATAATACTCACAGTGAGATGGAAATAACTGAGTTGGCTTTGGGAGAAAATGGAAGTCATTTTTTCAAATTTTTCTCGGAGTTACTCGGAGGGGTAAGCTGTGACATATAGTGAGTTTGAAATAGGGGTTACTACCTAATAATAATTATTGTTTAATGAACTATGCTAAGTAATAATAATTGTTTGTTAATAATAACTATCATGTTATACACATTACTAATCAATAACAACTATCATATAATATATAATATCCCGTACTATATGTTATCATGTAGTATATGCTGCTAAGTAATAACAATTGTTAAGTAATATATAGCATTAAAAAAGAAGTGCTATTATGCACTCCTCTCTATCATGTACTAACTATTACACATTTTAACTAATTCCATAAAGAATATAATTGGTATTATTAACAACATTTTATCACCTACTTTCTATATTGTCATATGCTATTTATACCCTCATTAGTTATCTGATATCATCCCTCATAAATTCATTTATAAAATACCTCTCATTATTGGATGTATAAAAACATGGTTGATATTCGTCGTCATCCTCACTTGGGAAGTCCTCATTAATCTCATATATTATTTCACTTTCTAATATTTCACTTGGTTTATTATCTCCAAAATTAAATTGATACTTTACACCCTCACAATCCTCAGTTAGTTGGATAACTATTCCACCCCAGTTATTCAAACATAGACTCGCAGTATTGTCCTTTAGGAAATGAGGTTTAATTAATAAATTTCTTTTATGTTTAATCATTAGCTCATACCTCCATCATATTGAATTAGCCCTGTGTCAATTGCATGCTGTATAGTTGCCCTCTTAGATGCTTTACGTGGTAATGTAGATATAAACCAACCACAGTTGCCGTCTAACCATGCATATAGATGCTTCATAGTAGTGATTGAACAGTCCCAATTTGCACCCAATGTCAACTTAGCACCATCACACTTCGCTATCATACTTGAGTAACTCTGGAAATATTGAACTCCATTGATGCTCATTACAAATTGATTTGCTACTACATTTCCTTTATCTGATATCATATTGCCAACTTTTATATTATCCATGTATAACTCCTTTTTACTGGCTTTCTAGATGAACCAGCGAACTTTATTTTTTACTCTTGTGTTTCTTCGACATCTCCATTAGTAATTAAACACTCCACTATGCACTCCTTAGAACAAAAATCCATGTTATCAAATTTATATATTGTATCGCCTTCGTATAACTCCCCAGCACATTGCTGACATTCACAAACTTGCATTGTTTCTGGTGGCGTTAGCCACACGGCTTCTGCTCTCTCTAAATTATTCATTATTCTGACCTCCAAGCGTCGTTTTTCACTATGTGGAAGTATATTTCCTTTGTTGTATGGTCACTACTATAGTCGGAGAAGAAGAATACTAGTTTATTGAATCTCAACATTATATTAGTAACTAATACACCTTTCTTATATATCCATAGAGTGTTGCCCTCTCTTACCATTGTTACGTCGTGTATTGATACGTCACCATGTGATACGCTAAATTCTGCTTTCTTCATTATAAAACCTCCTTAATATTTGTAAATTCAAAGTTATAAACCGTTTTATTCTGTCTATTAGGTGAGATTGAATTAATCCTAGTTACTATATAACCCTTGCATGTGTAGCTCTTTGTATACCGTTCATGTGCACCTAAATTAGCGAAGAATGATTTGCTATTTACAACATTGTCATATGTGTTTTCGTCAACTATAGTTTTATAACTAGCCATTTCAACCCACTTATTACCTCTTTTTGCGTAGTTACTTGTTGTTTGTGTTATCCTTATATTTTCCATTATTACAGCCTCCGTTTCTCTGGACTCGAGTAGGGTTATAACTCCATCATGTCCATATGCTATTTCACCAATGTTAGTATCAAAGTACGTTGTTACTATTGTATACTCCTTAGTTCCGTCAAACGCAACCTCCTCGACTGTCTCTGCTAATACACAAGTTTTCAAATCATAATTCTTTGTTAGTTCAGAAATCATTGTTTCAATGTCCATTGTTAGACCTCCATGTATTTATTTTGTTGCTGCTTTGCTACTAACTACATTATATCATGTACTTCATCACTTGTCAAGCTTATCCTTGATAATTATATTTATAAACATATAACATGCATCCAATAATAACTGTTGTGAAATATAATGCCACCGATACTAACTGTTTTTCAGTAATCTTATTATATAATTTTACTAACATGAGCACCACCACCTTTCTATATTTATTATACCATGTATTTTGCCACTTGTCAACAACTTTCTTTTAACACCGTTTAGGACTAGAAGTCCTTGCTTAGTTGGATAAAATTAAGTTGTTGTCCTTGCCACTACCTATATAATAACATGTATTCGTTTGGTTGTCAACCCTTTTATTAAAATTCTTTTTAGTAACCCATTCTGCCAGTTTCAACCAATACCTTAATTATGAATTCCATTGCTAACTCCTTGCTGTCAAACTTTACCACAACATTATCAAATTGAACTGTATATGCGTTTCCTGCTTTTTCCATACTCATATTGTACATCTTGTTCGCCTCCCCTCTTTCTAATAACATTATCTCATTTATTTTGGCGTTTGTCAATACATTTCAGTGAAATAGTTCAAATTAATTTTCGCTTCAAATAATAGAACGTGTGTGCGCGCGTGTGATTATACTCCTTTTATTTGGATATGTCAAGACTTATTTCTGCAAGTTTTGGATTTGGAACTTGCATGAATGTAGTATCGAATACCTCTTAGGTTTTATGCATTATTAGTGCATAAAAGTTGGCATGAAACTTGCTATGGTAAACAATTCTGAATATTCTAATTGTGTCAAACAATACAAACAATTCTGAATATTCACACAATTCACTTTAGCACGTTGAAGTGTAGAAGTGTGAAGTGCAGCACTTTAATGTAGTGAAGTGAGGCTATGTCTCAGTCGAGACTGATTCTCAGTTGCAGTTGATGGCAGCGCTCGTGTGAGAATGAGAATCGTCCATAAAACCGATTTGAAATCTGTGCCATAACCGATTTGAAAACTCTTATAAAGCCGATTTGAAAACATCCGATTTGAAAGGTGAGAAAAAGCCGATTTGAAATCTCATTTTAATTCCTCACGTCGATTCTAAGCCTATCGTTTTCTCTCGAGGTACAATCGTAAGGGGAATAGGTATTAAATCGCTTAGAATCGATATTTAGAAAAAAGCGACCTCCACATCCAGCTCATAGCCCCAATGTGAAAATCGCTTATTTCGTACTTAACATTAGTATTAGTAGGTCGGCGTATCCTACATCTCTGATAACCATTTTCACGGCGTATGGGGAGCCATTTCCCACCTCAATACTACTATTTCTTGTCCAATCCTAACTTTTTAACTGCTTCTGCTATTTCGTCCACGTTCTGTACCGTATTTGGAGTAGTTTGTACATCCAATTTACTAGTCTCAATATAATTGTGTCCTGCACGCAGCATAAACAGGTTCGCAGTAGGGTATTTCTCTGCTCTGTCGATATATTGACCTTCCAAAATCATCTTCGCTTGGGTTAAAATGTCCGATTTTGCCCCGTACTTTTGAGGGTTAGCCATCCATTCGTACATGGTAGACTTTGACATTCCCATATAAAGACAAATTCCATTCATATACGGTTTCAATTGTTTTATCTCACAGTATTCAAAGTATCCTGCAACTTCCCTTGCTACATCCTCAACTTTCCATGCTGAGTGGTCAATGTGCATTTTTGAAACGGATAGCCTGAACAAGTCAGCCATAAAGCCTAATCCTTTATCATCCTCGCCTTTTTCCTTATGCTTGTCTTCATACTCTTTTCCCATATTATCACCTCCACTCATACTTGGTTTTGTACCAATATTCTTTGATTTATACGTTCTCGCCATTGTAATCACCTCATTCAGTTATATTATGTCCCTTTCCAAGTAAAATTATTAGATTGCTGTGTGACAAAAATGACAATTCGGTTTGTCAACCTTCTCTGGGGCTCTCACTCACTTTGAACGTTGCCATTACAAATATGACGCGTTTTCCCCATCCTTTATACTATTCTATACCTCTATTTCTATTTATATACTCTTTTTCTCTTTTCTATTTGTCACTAAGAAAAAGAGGTAAAAAGAGGGTAAAAAGGGGTTAGAATGAGGCTATTAGCACTCGACAAAATAGTGACAAAGTAGTGACAAGTTAGTCATAGCCTTTTTTAAAGCCACTACTTGCCTCATTGTTACTGTGACAAAGTAGTGACAAATTTAAGAATCTAGTTCCAACCCACATACATTTATTGCAAAATCAGCCATTTCCATTACAGTCATTTTCATTTCCAATGCCTGCTCCATCCTAATTTTGGAAGATGCCCTAATTACTTTGCTAACATATACCTCAACATTATGGAGATAATTCTCTCTTGCTTCTTCCACTGTATCTCCAAAACCAAAGTCAGCCATCCACAATTCTATATTTGAATCTTTAACTCTGTAGGTACGGTTCGTATTAACTATGCACTCTAACATATGTGCCTCTTCCTTTTAATTTCCATATCAATTTTATGCATAATACTCTCATCTTCCTCTGAATACTGCGTATTATCTGACCAATCATTGACTAAATATTCATCAGCTGATTCATTGGCTTTTTCAATTTCTGCAAGCTCTTCCTCCTCATCTGTCAAAACTGCTTCATATGTCTTTTCAAATATCTGTGGTTTACATGGATAAAATTCACCATTTACACCTTTTATTATATAGTCACCTTCGCTTGCTATCATTATACCTTCGAGAGTTTTAATCCTTAACCCAGTACCATTATTAGAAGTGTTTTTTGGTAGTTCAGCGCCCATAGAATCAATGTGACAAACTCCTTCAAATGAATCATAGTCCACAAAATCACAAATCTCACACCAAGTTGACCAACCTAACTGTACTGCCTCAATAACTACTGGCAACTTTCTGTATTTTCCCATATTACTTTACCTCCCTATTATCGTCACATTGGGTATCCACTTCATCACAATTTCTTAGTCCGTTTTTCTCAAAATACACACATATCTCACCACAGAACTCACTTGCACCACAATCATCACAACTACATTCATTATCACATTCGCTTTCCAGGAAACTCAATGCCAATACCTCTAATTTAGTTAATTTCATATTATTTACCTCCCTTTGAATTGAATATCACACTTACCAAGAATAGTATTCCAAGGCATAACCAATAGCCTATTGAAAATCCAAAAGCTAATAGTATAGTTTGTAGTAACCATGCCATGAGTAATTCAACTCCGATTAAAGTGAGCAATGTTGCTACTAAAACTGCCATTAACAAACACCTCCAAGTAATAATTTTTTAGTACGTTCTAGCGAGGCTATAAGCACATCTATACTGTTTACATTATTAAAACTTAGCACTACTGGAGAATTACTTATGGCACCTTGTTTGTTTACTTTAACAACGGTTCCACATACACCCATGGGGCCCTCTCGCATACCCAATACACCTCGTATTCTACCATCAATAGTATTTGAAGTACAACTCGTCATTATTACATCACCAAACCCAAATTCCACCACTGTTTGTTCTTTATCTACATTTATCATATTATTCTTCCTCCTCCATAATCGCTTTAGTCCAACATTCATTACAGCTCATATTTGGCACTTTGTTCTTAATCCTACACCCAACATTAACTAAGCCAAAATCTTTTGGACACCCGTACATATTATTCACAACCTTCTTCAAATTCTCTCTTATTATATTTAACATCATTCGCCCTCCTAATATTTTATATTGGACGTGTACTCGCCGTTCACATTTACTGAAACCGATATTCCTTTAATCACACTATTATCATCCATCATATACTCGCCAAGTGTGTTGATAGCTTGTCGGATGGTATCATTGAGGTCCAATGGTTCAACCTCACTATCCGTTGTGTCCGTCTCATCAGTTATGAATCCCATTTTACCCATTTAAACCACCTCCGTCCAATTAAGATTTTAATTCTACCATTAATTTAATTGCAATGCTATTATGGTCAATCATATATTGTAAGTCTGGACCACTGATTACTATGGTTGAAGTTGCTACATATGAGGATGATATAGTATCCATTTCCTCGTCATAAGTTACCACATACTTTGTCATTATAAACCCTCCTCCGTATCTATTAAAGTTTCCATTAACGCAGGATACACGACTTTGCTTATTTGCGTGGGTACTAAGTTATAAACCACGACATATTTAATCTCTTATGTGTTGAGATAGTGTTTTGTAGTAGGTTAGCACTAAAACTACGTATTACAATATGATTTTGGTAGGCTTCACAACCTCTATTAAAACGATTTTTCACAGTTTACTCTGGCCTTGGATTGAGTTTTAAGTCTTCATCCCGACCAAGTACCCCTCCCCTATCTAAGCTATAACTTATTATACCATGGATAAAGGAGGATGTCAACCATTATTTTTTCTTTTTATCTTTCTTTTCTTCTTTCTTTTTATCTTTCTTTACATCTTTCTTTTTAAATGCCACGGTATCACCTCCAGTTCCAGATAAGACTAGAAATAGACCACCCCTTTCCACTCTAAATAGAGTGTACTGCACGACATTGCAGTTATACCTTATTATTGTCCCTTTCCAACTTCTTTATTACCTTATCCAAATAAAATCTAGCCTTTTTTAAATCTTCTACACCATTCTTGAACTGATATCGCAGCACATACTTGATTACATTTCCAATACATACACACTCAATGCCTTTCAGATGCTCCGTAACTTGTTCAATGACGTCTATTACCTCGAATCCCCCATATGAATTGTAGTGCTTTGGGTGGTTGACCCTAGCGAACGTAGAATCTGGATGTGTTGGTATCGTCTCGCTGATTATGTCAAGTTCTTCGGGAGCGTTTGGATACTCCTCCTCATGTCCATCAGCGTGCCGTACAACCTCGCCAACCCTTTCAAATCTATCTATAGAGTAATATATTTTATCAGTTTCTATACTCTTAACAGAGTACACTACATCATCTACAAGAAATGTTGAACCTTCAACACTGTAGTATGCACCAAGACAAAGTTTCTCCACATTCCATGGTGTGATAGCTACACATTCAACCAAATCCCCAACCTTATACTTTCTTAATCTATCCATTATTCATGACCTCCAATTCTTCCAGTGATATGTCCAACAATAGCCTTTATGGTATCATATTCGTCATTAGTCATAAAGGTTTCTTTATCTACCATATATCTAAGCCCCGAGTCGATTTTTATTACCATGTCACAACCGAGTATACCTACTGTGAATAAATCCAACACATCAGCTTGATTGTCTCTCTCTGACACTGCTTTTTCCTTTTCTGCTCTTTCTGCTTTTTCCTTTTCTACTCTCTGGGCTTCTTCTTTTTCTGCTATTTCATTTTTCACTTGCTCTTCGCTAGCTCTTGCAAGCCTTTCCCCTTTTTCGGCCATCATTACTTTATATGACATTGCATCTTGCATATCCTCATAGTCACCTGCCATTGCTATAATAATTTCATCCCCCTCTGTACCATCTAGTAAATCTTTTAATATTATATCTAATTCGCTCATTTTTCCCATTTTAATATTCCTCCTTCAAGCTATTTTTTATTTTTTGTTTACTCTTTTCTTTGTGCTTCTTTGGAACGTGAGTGCCACATCCCCTAGTAACATCATCATCATGTCTGTTAGCCTTGCCACTTCTGTTCATAAGCAACTTTTTCCCATCAATGTGTATCGTGGCTAAAACTTTGCTTTTATTACTCACTACAATCACCACTCATAACATCATCAATGCAACTCTGACACAAGCAGTAATCCACTTCTGTGCTACTACAGAATGAGTATTTCATATGAGTCACCACCAAACACTCAGCTTCCTGAAAACATTCATTACATATCTCTATACCTTTTCTATGATTCATCTATTTCACCGCCTTTTTATAATATGGACAATACTCAATTGTTACTCTGAAACTCTGCTTACAATCTTTAACACATCTTATACATTTTGGACTGTACTGATATTCACCTTTCTTGTTTACGAGAAATGATTCTTGCTCTACTAACACTTCCTTCTTTGTCATTCTAGCCATTGACAACCACTTCCTTTTTTTTAATCTAAATACAGTATATCATATATATTTAATGAAGTCAAGTTATTTCTTACATTTATGAGTTTTAATTATAATTTTCTTTTCAATCCAAAGTAGTGTCCTGCTCTTATGCCATTTTGTCCGCATTACCTCTCCACATATTCCACATCTAAGACGTACGTAATATGTTTTAATATTAATCACCACCTTCATAAACTATTTTGCCCAAAGATAATTTAACCATTCTACATATTCAACTATATCCTCGTAATCCATTGCATCTACATCTAAATGTTTAAGTCCAAACCATTCCTCGCTATCCCAAATAAATTCAATCACATCATTGTCTATAAACATATTAACACCTCCTTAAAATTTAATTTCTAAATGTTTCTTTTATAATGTTGGTGCAAATACACCATAGTATTTTAACTCTGCGTCTTTTCTAATTAGTATAGCCTTATCTAAATCATCAAAATATCCAATGTGTTTATTCTTACCCTCAATTGATATTTGAACTTTCCATTTTGACCTAGACTTAATCCAACATACACCAGTTGTTCCACTTTTATTGTGTGTGGCAACTTTTGTACGATTCATTTGATTCTGAGAACGAGTACATATTCTCAAATTACACTTTCTATTATCAAGGGGATTCCCATTTATATGGTCTACTACAAGGTCTTTGGGTGTATTCATGATTACTCTATGAAGTTTAAGACTAGCACCACCAGAGCTTGTTCTGATAGTTCTTCTAGCATATCCATTTGGATTTAAACTCCATTGCCATTGATTGAGATAATCAAAACAATCATCATCAACTAATATTGTTTTACCACAAGGACTAATTAACTGTTTCATTTATACACCCTACCTTTCAAAACTAATTTCTAAATGCTTAACCCCAAATTCGATACAATCTCGTTTTGAGTCCATAAATATATCTATTCGCTTTCCTTTAACCAATCCGCCAGTGTCCTCTGCTATATAATCTCCATATCCTTTTATATGCACCTTAGTTCCAAGTGGGATTACGTTTTTATCCACTGCTATCGTTCTACCCTCCATAGGAACTGTTTCTGTGTAAGTTAGGTTGCCTGTTGGTGCATAAGCGGTTGATAACACTGTCATGGAGATACGATTGTCCACCCTCACCTTCTTAGAGGGCTTAGGAGCGACCTCACACACTATAATTGGCTCTTTTTCCACTATTTTTGGAACAATAACTTCTTCCACTATCGGAACTGCCTTACGGTATTTACCTACAGTTTCGGTTTGTGGTTTTACTAGTTCTTTATGTCTTTCTATATTTGTGGTAATTATTGCAACACTCATTGCAACTACAACTACTATAATTACTTTTTTCATCATTATTCGCACCCATCCACATTTAAATATCTGTGTATTTCAAATTCTTTTGGGTATATCTTACAAGCTACCATAAGCAGTGAAGTTAGCTCACCCCTTCTAGCTAAATACTCCAACATATTAACCATATTAACGTCATATCTATAAGCTTTAAAACTCTTCCTTACATCACAATCGTACATCATGTCATACGCATTGTATAGTGTAGACCATCTACTATGGATTATCTCTCCATCATTATACTCTGCTCTCACCATGAGGTTCAAGACTTCTTTTATGAACTTTGGATATAGTGCTTCTTCCCTAGTCACCGTTATTGTACCATTAGCATTTATTTTCATCAGTAATAATTCCTCCTTCTCAACTCTAATTTCTTCATTGTAACACCCCTTTATTTTCCAGTAAACATTCCTTGTTGTTCCCAACTTTTAAACTGAACTTTGCATCCACAATTAACACACTTAAATTCTCTCATGCCATCATAAACTTCTTTCACTTCTAATTTACTCGTGCATAACGGACAAGAAATTTCATATATATTTTTCATTATTCTACCTCCTTAAATTTACAATCCAAACTATTAGTTATTCCTCTACATTTAGAGCATATAATGTGTTCCATAATATGTTTACAATATAAGCAACATGGTACTCTGTGGTCATCCTTAGCACAATTTCTCTCTTTGCAATCTCCACAGTTTAAGTCTTTAACATCTTCCATTTATAATTCCCCCCTCTTAACTCTAAATTCATTATACAGCTTATCGTTCAGCTTGTCAAGAACTATTTTTTATTTTCGTAAATTACTTCTGCTAACAATATAAATATTACGGGTATCCATAACCAATGCATCTTCCAAGCCACTTGTAATATTAATGTTATATCGTTTATCATATAATTATACCCTCCTTACTTCATCCAACTATCATCATCATAAAACTCACAAGTTTCTGCTTCGCTGTAATCTAAACTTTTTGATGCAACAAGGTCTTGTCTTTCATAGCAACCACAATAACTAAAATATAAATGTTCTTTACAGTAACCACAATCTTCACAACTTCTTTCTTTCATAACCAGTTCCCCTTTTATAATTTTATTTATAGTATCTTTTGCTTATTATATTTGCTATAAAATCACATATATTTTCCTCAATCAAATATTTATAAACTTCATCAGGATTTATAATTCCTTTGTTCCTACATTTTTTATACTGTGGCCGTTTAGTTTATTAATTAAATAATGCAGAATATTAATATTATAAATAATATAATGTACATGTTCATGTGCAATTACATTTTTTATGCTTCTTTTAACCTTTCTGCATTGATTCACATAAATTTTAATTATATTTGGCTCAACAAATTCACCACAATAGTCCGTTGCACTAACATCATATTTAATTGTTAAATTCATATTAACTGTCTCCCTTCATTAAATACAGTATATCATCATTTTGAATCAATGTCAACAACTATTTTAAATTATGTAAGGGGATTTCTCCCCGTGCTGTCCCCTATTATTTTATTAAAGCTAATGTCTTTTTTATAGACTCTTCTCTCTCTTTATTCCTCTTTCTGTAAGTCCAAAATTCTTCATTAATAACTATTTCAGTGCTTTTTAACCCTTTCATACATCTAATTAAATACCATTTGGCTAATTTTTCTAACATAAATTAATCTTCCTTTCAATTTCGACTTATTGTTTACCACTCTGACCATATCCATTTCTGTCAACATTATTTAATTCATCTACCTCATGGAGTGTAGCATCCATTCTATCTGTTGCTTCAAACTGACACACCCTGTCATACTGTGTTATATATCCTTCTCTAGTACAGTAGAATACACCAATCCACTCGTCATCATTTCCCTTATATACATGGTCTATACATCCAACACCGTTGGTTAGTATCAGGCCATATGAAGCGAATAAACTACTTCTTACCAGTACATTAGCTTTCTTATCATGTGGTAACTCTACTGCTATACCAAATCTCATAACAATTACACTACCTTTATCAAACCATAGTCTATCATTATCACCCCACTGGTCAACCATTCTATGCTTAAGAGCTAATTTAATGTTATGTTCATTATTGTCTACTATAAAGACATTTGCTACTGATAAATCAACCCAATCTGCTCTATCTTTCTTAACAAGTCTTGGTACATCATCACCGAAATATTTAACATTAATGTCCATTATTTAACCGCCTTTATTTTGTAGATTTGCTGATTACTACTGGCAAGTTTTATTCCAAATGGTGTGTTATCATCAACAAGTTTTGTTTCATCGTACAGACCAGTTTTTATATAATATTCGTCTTTTATATATTCATCCAATACTGTACTTCCAATATAAGCATACACCAATCTATCATTCTCAGTTTCAATACCAGCTTCAACTTCTACCATCAATCCAGTTTTCTTAGCACAAGCCATACCTAGTCTCTGATGGAACTGTGTCAATTCGCAACCTGTATAGATTGCAACTTTAAGTTCATTATCTGATGCTAGTCTGCATAGTTCAATAAGTTCTAATGGTTGTAAACTCCACTCTAAGCCACTTAGGATTATTCCTTCGTTGAATGAATTCTGTTTAATCTCAGCTATAATATTCTCTGCACTATCTGTTACAGATTTTTCTTTCTTCAACCCTTTGTTATGACAATTCTTGCATTTGAACTTACATCCATCTGCCACTATTGTAGCACCCACAAAAACGGCATCACCAAGTACCTCATGTGTTATAAATTTATATTTAATATTCATTTTACATTCCCCCCCGTTGTTTTTATTTGCATACAAGATATATAATACACTACCTTGTAGGACTTGTCAATCATTATTTATTGTTTATTTCCATCTAACTGGTTTCTTTCTTTGAACTCCTGTGATTTTCCTACATTGAAATTTGAAACTTTTCTTATATAGCCCGTGACCCTTTGATACATTTCTACTTTTTTACCACATTCTGGGCATACGTCTACATGTTGCTCAATATATCCATGTTCCTCGCAGTATCTATTTATTGGAGATATGTCTGTATATGGTGCTTTATACTTCGTGAGTATAGTTCTAATGATGTGTTTAGCCTTTGCCCCACTAATAGCACCATTGAGATAGTTGTGAACCACTGTGCCACCAGTATATTGTGTCTGAAACTCGTCTTGATGCTCAAAGGTATCGTGTATGCTCGTAATCTTGGCTACTGGGATGTTACATGAGTTTGTGTAGTATGGGGCATCCTCCGTACCTCTTGTTATTATATCTGCGTATTGTAGCTTATCTTTAAGGGCTAGTCTGTAAGATGTTCCCTCTGCTGGAGTTGATTCATAGTTGTACGGACTTCCAGTTTCCTCTTGAAAATCAGCTAACTTCGTTCTGAAAAATTCCCCAACTCTTAGTGATAATGCACTACCTTCTTCTGATAGTATATCACAATCTTCTCCAAGGAAATTCTCACACATTTCATTCTTACCAATCTCTCCGATAGTGCTGAAATGATTATCCAGTGTACCTACATATCTGCTATATGCAGGAATCATACCACCATCCAATATTATATCCTTTAGGAATGTGCGTTTCAATTCCAAAGAATCTTTAGCCAATATAAGCACTTTATCTAACCGTTTGAACAAGTTTTTCTCGCTAGTAGCTTCATAACCTATCCTTGGTAAATTTATCGTTACCACCCCTATAGAGCCAGTTGAATCACCACTACCAAACAATCCACCATTGCGTCTTCTAAGTTCTCTCAGGTCAATTCTAAACCTACAACACATTGAACGAATATCAGATTCTTCCATATCAGAGTTAATAAAGTTAGCAAAATAAGGGTAACCAAACTTTCCTGCTAATTCAAACATTTTATCGGTTGTCACACTATCCCAATCAAAACTCTTACTGATGTTATAAGTTATTATTGGGTAAGCGAATGGCTCACCTTTTGCGTCACCTTCAAGCATTAGGTCACAGAATACATCATTGAAGATGTTGATTTCATCTTGGAACTCCGAGTAGGTATCACAAGTGGCTTTACCACCAATTATAACGGCTTTATCTCTCATGTCACTTGGAACAGTTACATCAAGTGTTACATTGGTGAATGCTGGTTCTGCTCCACCTCTTGAATTACTGTTGATACTGTATATGAAGTTCTGTACTGATTGTTTAACTTGTTTGTAAGTTAGGTTATCGTTGGCAATGAATGGAGCTAGAAAGGTGTCTAAGCTATTCAACGCTACAGCTCCCATTATTTCATTTTGATATACTGTTATAAGGTTGGCAATCTGATTTAATGCAGAATCAAAGTGACCAGCAGGAGCCGACGTTGGGATATTGCTTACCCCTTGAATGCCCAAATTTAATATGTTCTCCATAGAAAATCCACAACAATAAAGGGTTAAACCACTTAAATCGTGTATATGCATGTCACCTTTTAGATAAGCATTTTTCATCTTTTCGGTATATACATCATTCAACCAATAATTTTTACTAACTTCTCCAGCTATATACTTGTTCAACCCACCAAATGATTTTGGAGAATTTGAGTTCTCTTTAACCCTCCACGTTTTATCAAATAAATAACCTTCTACTATCTCTTTTGAATTTATTAATTTCCTAGCCATTATTATCGTCTCCCCTTTTCCTTTTCGTCTAAATACCTTAATGATTCATCAAAGTTTAACATAACACCATCTTGTATCTTTAATACTGGTGCACACCTAAACCCCATCATCATTACTTTTGTGAAGTTGTTGCACTTTTCATAATCCAAACCAAGTCTTTCTAACTCCCTCTCTAATATGATACATCTTGGACAGTTGTTACTATATAACACCATTACCATTATATTCTATCTCCTTTTATATATATTATTGCTTCGTCATACGTTAATAGTATATCTGTATTTTCTATTTCTAATACTGGTGCGGACCTAAAACCCAATCGTATTAGTTTTGCGAAGTTGTTTGTTTTCTGAAATATAAATCCTTTATCAATTAACATTTCCTCTAATATTTTACATTTTGGGCAACTATTACTATATAATATCATATATCCTCCTTCACATTTATATACCAAGTGTAATGAGTATTTTACGATTAATTTCAATCATAGTTTTGTCATCAACCTTACAAATGTATTCTTTTAATCTACTTTTATCAACAACTCTCATTTGTTCGAGTAGTATATTTGATTTTTTTCTCAAGCAATCTAGTATTATATGAGTTTTATCAAATTTTTTGAATTGTCCTGTTATTGGTGCTATTATTGTTGTTGATGAGAATTTGTTCTCATGATTATTTTGAATTATAATTACTGGTCGTACACCATTTTGCTCTGAACCCTTGCCACTTCCTAAATCTGCGTAATATATTTCGCCTTTAACTACTTGCTTCATTTGTTTTACCCTCCCTCTCTGACTTGACTTAAGTATACCACACTTAACTATCTATGTCAAGCATGGTGTTCAATTTACTTCCCAATGTTTTTTGTATTGTGACGCACCCCCCCCCTATTCCACTATATTTAGTTCTTTAGCAAATAATCCAAGTAATGTTTCTATAAATTCTTTATCTTCATTATTATCCATACACTCGCTCATAGCCCTCCACTCATCCTCTCCTTTAATCAAATCATACGCCCCAAACCCGATATCAGAACTCCATGATATTCTAATAAAATCTTTACGCACCTCAAAATCTTCTATTGTTAAATTAATTTCATCAACATCATTTCTTCTTGTCAATTTAATCACTCCTTATTAATTATTGTTATCACACACTATTTGAAGTATGCCACTATTTAAGTTCATATTTAAATGGATTTAGTACACATGTGCATTTATCTTCTTTGTAAAAAACTAAATTCGTATACCCATCAACCAATACACATTTTCCCTCTTTTAAATGATTCTTAGTCCTAAAATACCATTTAACATTACTTATAGTAAATCTACTAAATAACCAGTCTTTGTAATTCATCTTTCCATTTTCCCTCCCCTTCTTTAACTTGGCTTAATTATACCACATACAAAGGAGGTTGTCAACACTATGTTGTATAATAATTTTCGTTATATGATTCGTACCTTGTGTCTATTTCCAATAAGGCACAATCGAAGTTACACTCCTTGAATCGTTCCCAAAAACCACAAGCAGTAAATTCTGGGCAGCCACATCTATATACACAGTTGGGAACAAGCATATCCGCCAATTCAGGCTCAAAATCATGAAGTGCACTCTTGAAATCCAATGCTAGCTTAGTGGCTTTTGGGTCTGCTTGTCTGCATAGCCTCTTTCTCCAAGCATCTATTAAATTCTGTGCGTTAGCATACCCATCAAACTTGACCCTTGAACCTTGTGGTTTATCCTCTCTATCGACCCCAGTTCTGTCAGTTCTCTGTGTGCTGATAAACTTCTCAAATTTGTGTCTCGACCATTCAGTTGATAACCAATATTCTATATTATCCCATGTCCAATCCACCGATATGAGCCTTATTGGACTGTGCTCTGATATGAGCAATTTTCTTCTAAACTCTGAGGTAGATTCAAGTGAGGAGTACTCCTTACCAACAGTAGTCCTACACTTATTCTTTACATTCTTCCAATTACCGTCTACACCATTAATTCTAGTTGTCATTAAATTTCCTCCTTAATATATATCCTTGTAGTTTTACCATTTATATTCTTTCTTGTATCTTTATATCCTAGTTTTAATATCTCTGTTTTGAAGCTTGCCCTATCCATTGGAACATAACCACCTTCTACACACCACACTTTATACACAAGCAATACATCTGTCATAGCTTCATTGTGTATTTTATACTCTGTTTCGTCAATCCATGCTAGTACACTATTATTTGCTATTTTATATTCTTCTTGTTCTTCCATACCTTTGTCTGATGTTGTAAATTTCTTAGTATTTATAATTCTCTTTAAACCTTCTACTCCAAGTTTTAATAGGTACTGCATAGATTCTTCACTTGCTAATTTCTCACCTATATTTATATCGTAGTCTGCATCATTTTCTGAAAATTTAGCTTTGAATGGAAGTAATACTATTCTACGATTAAAACCATCTGTTTTATCTTTGATTTTAGGTAATTTATTTGCACAAAATATCTGTGTAGCATATGATGATAAATCGAAAGGTTGACCATACTTCTTCTCAACGGAGAATGATTCTCCAGTTACAACTTTCTTGAATACTGATGCAGTTTCCATTGATTTAGCACTTATATCGTCACCAATATTGGCTAATTTATTGTGCATTTCGGCAGGTTTGAACCTTGTTTCCAAGTCTTGTAAACTAAGAGCAGTTATATTGCTATTTCCAAGCAATAACTTGATTGCGTCTAATACTGCGGACTTACCGTTATTACCACCACCAGTTAATATAAAACATTTCTGCATAATATTCTTACGATATAAAGAATAACCAATCATTTCTTCTAATATCAATCTTATCTGCTTATCATTACAGGATACCTTGTTCAGAGTAATATCCATGACTTTTGAATAAGCGCTTGGAATATACTCATGCTCAATCTTATTAGTTATAATCCAATTTGGAGAGTAAGGAAATTCTTCCATTGTATTTATATCTAATATACTATCCTTCAATCCAATATATCTAGCTTTAGCAAAACTTTGTTCCTTACTACACATCAAGTGTACAAACTTTAAGGTTTCCTCTTTTTGAGCATCTTTTAATGTTGGTATCTTATTGGTCATTACCCATTTAAACTCATCATCTTCGGCAGTATATAATCCTTTCCTACTGTATATATGAGGAATATTTTCAATCTTTACGATATTACAATTAAGTAACATCCAGTCAGCGAATTTATTATGAAGGAAGTTACCCTTCTTTCCAAAGAACAATTCTTCTGAGAAAGCATCCTTTCTTGTTATGCTTCTAACTTCATCATCTGGAAGTGGAGTTTCAAACATATATTTGTTAACCATTCTACTTATCTTAGTTATCTCGTCATAAGTGAACATCAATGAGGTTTGAAGGAAGAAATTGTGATTCCATAATAGGTCATTTCTACTTCCTTCTGCAACTCTTAAACTTTGGTCAAACTCTCTGTATATTGGAATAAAATAACTTGGTATAACTTCAATTTCATCTGGAGCATATAACCATTCTCGTAAGTGAGTTGTGGTTATACCATCTACAATTTTAGTAGTTCTCAATGGTACAGTTCTTATTTTATTAGTAGTTGCTACACCAAAATCCATTGGTAATCCTATACCACAATTCTTATGAACACCAGTTTTTTTAACCTTACCTTCATTTTTAAAATATAAGTGAATACCATTCTCACTTTGTAACATACAACATTGTAGCTTTTCATCAATTACTATTTGCTTTACAATCTCACAAACCCAATCATCATCAAAATCAATTTGAACAAATTCATCTTTTAAAATTCCAACATAATCACAATCAACTGGTTTTTCACTTAGTCTATGTGCTTCATCAACTACTCCAATTGGAGATTTATACTCACTAAGCTGATACCCTTTAAACAATTCTACCATACAAAACCTCCTTAATTAATTTGTTACCCTCAGTATATACTACGAAGGGTAATTTGTCAACCGTTTATACAAAATCATCAATTCTCTTTTGTGCTAAGTCTATATACCATTGTTTATCTAGTTTAGATGGAATGCCCTTCTCTGTAATATCGCCATTATCTATAAAACATGATATGGGAGTCGAAGCAGTTTTATCTAATGTGTCCTTATCTCGTTTCTTTTTATATAACGTACCATCACTAGAGTCTTTACTGGCAAAACACCTCTGTACCTTATTATATATTTTCTTGCCATTGTGTGAACCATACTCATACTTACTGGTAATCTTAGTTATCTTTTGGAAATCAAGCAATAACTTAGATTTATTAACTGTAGTTTTAACTGAAATACCTTTTGTGAAGTAATCCACAACTGCTCTATTTACAATTGGTAAATCATTGTCCAATGGACTCAGCTTTTTAACCACTGAACCTTTACGTTTTATAGTTCCTTTATCATCCATGATTATATAGTTATTTACATCACGTTGAATTACCTTACAGTATTCGTCAAACTCCAAATCCATTCTTGTTCTTTTAGACCACTCATTGCATATGGATACAATCTCCTCTTTATCATCCTTACTGTATAATTTGACTAACACACCATCTGTATTTGACTGAATAAGCTGACATTTACCTTCTAATGCGTTTATCAAGTCTAGGAGTAGTAACTGTCCTGCTATACATACACCGTTCGCTTGTTTTGGGTCGTATAGATTATTATATTTATCCTTCGAGGCTCCAAACGTACCGTTGAGTACAATCTTACGTGGCCCTTGTCTTTTATCTTTATTAGCTTTCATAATTAATCTATCATCACGTATTTGTGTATATTTTTTTGGATTCAATACATTCCTAGATAGATAGTTATATTCAATCATCATAGCAGGATAGTAAGAACTTACATCCGCCATCAGAAAATATCCTTCTCCATAGTATTTGTTTATGGCACCATGCAAACCTCCAATTCCAAAAGTATGTGGCACATCATTTATGGTGGTTCCCAATTTCATTTTTTCATAATCTTTTACATTATCTCCCCAATTTTTATACCATTCTTTAATCCATTCATGTTTACCTAATTTTAAAGTATCTGGAAATACAATGTCAAATTCATCATCATGTTTCTTTTTCACTGCTCCTAAAATTATAGCTGACATCTGAACCTTAGTTTTATTAATACATGAAATATCAAGTCCAAATTCTTTAATTAATCCCATATGAGATAAAAATTCAGTTTGAGTTTCAATGAATACCCCAAATGTTTCCATAACATCAGTTTTACAATATTCAATTGTAGATAACAATTCTTTTCTCGTTAATGGTCTATCAATATCAAATGGAACAGATGTTTCAATTATACTGTGACCTTGAAAACTTTCGAGTTCTTTTAAACTTCTGAATCCTACTGAACAATCGTATCCGAGTATGGGAAAATTATTTAATAGTTTAGAAAATTCAAAGCCTTTACGGTCTTTATTTATAATCCAATCTGACATTTCATAAGGGTTGAAATCACATAATATAGCTTTTAGAATATAATTATCATAATTTCTTGAATTATACCCTACCATTATCGTATCCTTGTAATGCTCATAAAAATTTTCAAGTTGTGACTTATTATCAACTATAAAATGTGTTTTCTTTGTATCTGTATCAAGCCAGGATATTAACCAATTATATTTAAATACCTCAAAATCTATGAAAATTATAATAATCACTCTCCTTTTTTTGTAATGTAAAACCAACTGTAGTTATATTATAACATACAATTGGCACATAAGATAGCTATTTATTTTATTTTAGTTGCCCTCTGCATAATGTGTTTTATTTTTTCTGAGTAGCTAATCTCATACTTTATTCAACACTTATCGCTCCCTCTGACAGTCGACATAAGAGGTGTTCCTTTAGCAAGGTGGACCAACACTCGAGTCCCACACTAGCAACCAAAACTTATGTAGTGCTACGAACCACATGACCCTCGTAGCGTTGTCCTTGTACTTAAGACATTATAGTGGAACCATTTTAGGATAATATACACTTAGACAATCTTTCAAAAGTCATTGGTATCTCATAGCCTTGTTGGTCTTATTGGAGGTTTCGGTGGGAGTCGAACCCACAACCTTCTGCTTACAAGGCAGATGCTCTACCATTGAGCCACGAAACCATGTATGAGGGAACTTAATCCCCCTTGGTATTAAAAAGCTAAATCGGCATCAGTTATTGGTAATACTTCTTCGGTTTCAATCTTCTCTAACACTTTAAGCTTAGGGAACTTTTGGTCAAAGTCTTTATTTCCGTAAGTTACCATTAATCTGTATTCATTGCCCAAAGGAACATTTTCAACTAAGTTTGCAAAACTTCCCATTCCTTCAAATTCAAGAGACTCTCCTACTAATCCTCCTACAAATGCTACTGCTTCGGCAATGTTAACTGCGGTCATTTGAGGATTGTTCAAGTTTTGTAACATCTGATTGTAGAAGATTATTCTATTGCTATCACTCATTCTGAATTGACCTTTTAACATTGGTAGACCATTCTTTGATTCTGATGGAACTAATGATTCTAATTTAACTTTGTATTCCCCTATTGCTAGTGGCTCAAATTTGTGCTTTTCAACCTGTACTTCATCTTTTGATACTATATTTTCAAATCGTTCCCATAAGTTTCCCATATAATTAATCTCCTTCTCTGCGTTAACTCCCTTGCGGTGAGTGGCATTGTCTAATTGACTATATCTTATTATAACATACTATTTATCTTCTGTCAAGTATTTATTTTAATTCATACTTGTTTTGTATTACGCATCAACTTCTTCAAAACATTCTAAACATTCTTCTTTATCAGTTTTATCTCTATATCTTAATCTTGTATCTATTCCATACTTACAAAACACTGTATCATCTGTATCATTGATGTTCATTTGCTTACACCTACTGCATTGAAATGCTTCCATATTTTCTCCTTTCATATGTCGTACTTTTCTCATATTATGTCACAATTATTTTAAATAAGTTGCTTTCATATCAGCTATGTGTAAGTGCAATGCTAGTGGAAATTTGTCATACGCAGCACTTAATGTGCTCCACACCTTGTCACCTTCATATGCACCCATGTGCCACCTAATAGCCATTGATTCTTCCATAGTTAGTTTCATGTCTTGCATAATCATAAATACGGACTTCTCTGAATGTCCATAAGGTAATTGGTCATCTACTGTGTAGTAAGGAACTGATTTCCATTTACCATGTTCATCTTTAACGTTCCTTGAACTTACCGTATAATAACCTATCTTACATATGTCGTGAAGTAATGATACTATGGTGAGTGTTTCGTCTGAATAGAGATTTCCTACATCAGCTGTTAAGATATGAAAGACTTCAATTGAGTGATGACATAAACCGCCTTCTACTGAATCATGAAATCTTGTCGAAGCTGGAGCAGTGAAGAAATCTGTCTTGGTGATGTTATTTAGTAGGGTATCGAATCCATCTCTTTGGATGAACTCATTTGCTAACCTTGTAAACAGTATAGCATCTTTATCTGCGGTTGTCAAGAGAATCACCCACTTTTAAAAATAAACTTTTATCTTCTATACATTCACAATTACAATTATCACAATCGAAATCATACCCACAGTTAGTAGGTACTTTCTCCCAGTGCAGTTCCAATTGGTCATTTGCTCCTATCATTTATATCACTCCTTCTATAATAGAACTTGGTTTAAATTTTAGTATTTTAAATTTTCCAGTATAGTTTGAATTTTTATTACTATGACTTAATCCTCGTTTAGCAGAACTTAGAGTATCATAGCCAACTATATTATTATTTCTACTCTTTCTTACATAACGTATGAAAACACCATTTTCTGAAAACTCTCCTAGTAGAAATACAGAATCCAAATTACATCACTCCTTCGATTATATCTTGTAAACTTATTATTGGAGTTTCAGTTCTTGCCTCAATACAAGTCTTGCACGTTCCACAACCTTCTGCTTCAACTGTTCCCATCTTAATTCCATAATACCTTTCAATATTACATTCAACATCATATAATGCCATGTCCAAATATACTTGAGGTACTTCTATTATAACACTATTGATTGGACTTTCCTTAGTTACTGCACAAATATAGCATGGTAGTCTCTCACCAGTATTCTGAAAACATATCTCCTGATAACATGCTAACTGCGTGTCATAGTTCCAAGAAGTAACAAAGTCTATATAGTTACCTTTGGAGTCTGTAACAGTTCTTACAACTTTCAAATCACTAATTGCCATACCCTTTGAATAACTATCCATCTTACACTTGAACGGTATACCATTAATCTCACCAGTCATTACACTTTGTTTCTCCCCACTTAGAAATTGTGAGAATACAATATCATTGTCTATAAATTTACAAATCTCATCTGCTTTCTTAAAGTCAGCTTTAAGTTCTCCTTTAGTTGCACCTCTGGTAGATATAATCTCTGGATGGTCTAATTTAAATTTATCCAAAATACCACTTATATAATCGTCAACATAACTTCCTATTAACATAGCATCACTTGGTTTACCCCAAGGTTCAATACCACCTAATTCACATCTTTTAAACTTCTTATATCTACTAACTGACATATAACTTTCATCTGCGAAATACAATTCGTCATTTTCTAGTTCGATTGGATTAATCATTTACAATCCTCCTATTACCAATATTGACAATGAAATAACTGGGACTAGAAATCCTATCATTATTCCAATAATTATATTATCAATTTCTTCACTTAATATTGTATATATTGCAACTGCCGTGTAAACAACCCCAATATATAGTGCTAATAAAAACATTCCCATAATTACCTCCTATTTAGTATATGGATTTTTTGCTTCAGTCTTTGGTTTACTTACATCACTAATTTCTTCTGTAGCTTGCAATCCCATCATTACTTCTGGACAATGAATACGTCCAAACCATGTGTAAGCCCTGTATCCCAACATCAACTCAGGCATTGTTAACCATTTTGAAGCGCCTTTTGTTAACCAACCTTCTTTCTTTGCAATTGCTATTGTTACCGTAGCACCTTTTATAGTTTTACCATTGTGTTTATTCTCAGCAGTTACATATGCTCCCCATGTGTCTTTACCTTCTTCTCCAACATAGTTAAGTTCAACATTTGTATACTGTGGGTTACTTCTAATCATTGATGCGATTGCTGAACCACTAAAGCTTGGTTTACCTTGTATAACATATAAGTTCTGCATAACAACCATTGGACTAACACCCATTCTACTTGCCATATCAAGTGCTATGAAACAATTCTCTGGTCTATTCTGATATGCTACTGGAACTATAGTTGACTTGGAAAGCATTGACGCCATTTCCATAAGCTTATCTAACTCTACTGTTTCCCTTTTAATGTCTAATTGGTTTTCTTCTTTAATAATCATATCTCCCATGAAACATCCTCCTCCTTAACTCTAAATACAGTATACCACGAATAATTTCGGTTGTCAATGCTTATATTAAATATTTTTTATAAGTTTTACGATTGATAATAATAAACATACTGACATTAGTATAGTTGATACTATACATAGAAACGTAAATCCAGTCTCAATTCCAATATATACGTTTAGTGATAAACAAAATACATATATCAGTGTGAGAAATCCTTCCATATAAACTCCTCCTTATTAACCATTTCATTTTAATCTTTCTCGTAAAGAATATTTTAGTATATTGTACATCAACTCGCCACACTCACTAGGTTGCACAAACCATGTTTTAAAATCATACCTTATACTGTAGGTTAACAAACTAGCCATGAATGATTTGCTTGGAAACTTAGAACGATAAGAACCATTCAGTAACTTCTTCCATGTTGCTTGTTCAATTACAAGGTGCATTGTTTCATCATCAGCTACCCTTTCAAATTCCCTTAAAAATCTATCTCTACCACTTGTGAAATTCTGTGCAATCTCATCAAGCGAGTTTTTCTTTTCTATCAAAATCTTTCTGTCCAAATTAAGATGTGGGTAATGTGGAAGTATAAATGAATAATCTCCACTATTAAGTTTCTCAGTTATATATGGTACGTTGATTGAATCTAGGTAGTCCAAGATATGCTTGTTCTTTTGCTCTCTGGAATCACTTATTACTACCATGTCTTTTATTATATCATCTAAATTCTTATCCGTCAATACTATTCCTCCTCTTTATAATTCTTCATAAATTTAAATATAATCTTGGACACAAAACTTTGACTAATATTTAATTTCTTTGCAATTTCGCATTGTGAATACCCCGTACTCTTTAGCATAAATATTAAATAGTTTGGGTCCTCTATTATATCTTCTATCAATTTAAATGCACTATAATCATCATAGATTGGAACCGTGAAGTTGGATTCTAATGTCTCAGTAAGATGTGTCCTTTTTTGTGCTTGTGATTTTCTATACTCCTTATATATTCTACCATTACACACTAGGTGAAAATAGTTCGCTAAAGAACCCTTGGATTCATCATAGTGTATGACTGCTTCACATAATTCAATTGCTAATAAGCCATAATACTCACTTTCCGATAACTTATATTTATTTATGAACCAATATATGAGATTGTGATTATCCTCTATCATTTTCTGTTGTATCGTTGTAAGTTTACACATTTTAATAATCCACCTCTTCATAGAATTCTTTTTTAAGTCGTTTAAGTATCTTGGAAACGTATGATTGGCTTACTCCAAGGTGGTTGGCGATTTCTGTTTGGGAATAACCTTCTGATTTCATTTGTAGGATAATTCCATCATCACCATTCATCCACTCGCTTAACTCAGCCATTCGTTGTAAATCATCATTGTTAATAGTATGCACATTATCAATTAACGTCACATTAGTATGAAGTCGTTTTTGTGCTTGTGATTTTCTGTACTCCTTATACAGTACACCCTCGCACCTTAACTTATAATAGTTGGCTAAACTTCCTCTGCTTGGGTCATGCTTCATTACCGCATAACACAGTTCCAAACTTAAGAGGTCGTAGTATTCTGACATTTCTAAATGTTTTCTATTAATCATCCAATATATCAAGTTATGATTCTCGGTAACTATTATCCTTTGTTTATCTGTTAACCTCATTGTTATCACTCCCTTTCACCTCAATTAACTCTATAACCTATTATATCATGTAATCCACAGAAAGTCAAGGGTTTTAGCCATATTAATTACTCTATATATGGAAGGGATTCAAACCGTGACAACTGACACTGTGACAAACCGATTTTAAACTCTTTTTATATACTATTACTTCTATTTCACTTTATACTCTTTTATATATTTTCTTTGTCATTCTGTCATAAAAGAAGATAAAGAGAGTAGTACCAAGGGTTAAGGGTAGTGACAAAGTTGTGACAAATGGTGACAAAGTGACAACTGAATATTTAAAATAATCAGAAGATTCAGTTTATTTAAGATTTAAAGTAAATGTAATATTCTAAATATTCTGATAATTCATACTATTACAAATGTTAAATTTCTGTTAAATATTTTTGGAGAGTGATTTATAATTTGAAAGCTACGAAAATTTGAAAGGTGTAAATATTTGAAAGCTACGAAAATTTGAAAGTAAAAAAAGACACCTTTCGGCATCTATTTCTTAATCTTTAGTGGTTCTTTTGTTACCATTCTTAATATAGCATTTACAACTGTTAGTGCCATAGCTTGATATTCTGGACTAAAATACTGTTCTCCAGTTACTACTTGGATTCCTATTGCTATAAAGCCTATAAAGTTAACCCATAACGTTTTACTCATATACCATTTTTTATTCATTTAATTACCTCCAAATATTTTAGTGAATGTCATAAAATTTCCAATTATCCAAGGAACAACAAACCCAATTACTGCACCTATTATGGAAAACTTCCAAAAATTACTCATTTTCCGCCAATCCATAAGTGGCTTATTTTTTATTTCAGTTACAATTTCAATCAAACTGTTTTGACTTTTTTCTATATTTTCTAATTTTATTTCATTTCTAATATTAGCATCATGGTTATACAACAAGTCAATGCTCATCTTGTTACTATACTCCTTCGCCTCAGCCTTTATTTCTACTATATCATGCTTTATATAATCAAGTTCTAAACGAATAGAATCTTCACTCATTATGTCACAACTCCTATTTTTTGGTTAAACCCACGATTTCTCGTAGGTCATTTGGATTACCACCATAACCAAAACCACATTGATTATCACCTCTGTACTTCTTATTTTAATTCTCGTAGTTCAAAATTATAAAATAAAACTTCTTTACAATCTTTGGTTCTACATAATACTCCTTCATCCATAATGGCTAAAACCATTACCCAATCCTTGGATAGTTTAACTTCTACTCTTTCTCCAACTTCCATGATACTTTCCTCCTTTATAATTTCCTTATTAATCTATCCAGTACTGTCTGAGTGTGTACACCCATTATGCCATCTTCAACTAGTGGTCTACCCATAACATCTTTTATTCCCAATCCATTTAAGAACTTCTGTGTTTCCAGTACATAATTAACCTTTGGGATAATTTTAACTCCAAGTTGATTACATATTGCTTTACCTAGTGCATTTGCTTCGGCTTGTAACTCAGCATTACTATTGAACGCATAATAATCATCTGTGTCCATAAAACCAAATTCTGTTAATATACAAGGCATCACACTATTTCTTATAACTGAAAAATAGTCCCTACCATCAGAACCTTTTTTAGTTTTTACTGCCATACCATGAGCATTGTTAAGTGACTTGAAACCAGCTGCAACCTTATTGGCAAGTTCTAATCCAACACCATTATATATGGAATGATAGACTTCAAATCCATCTCCACCTCCTGCATTATGATGAATTGAAATTAGTAAATTAGCATGGTTTTCATTTGCAAGATTTGTTATTTCTGATAAACTAGTATATTCATCAGTACTTCTTGTCATGATAACATCAATTCCTTGGTCAACTAAGAATTTCTTTAACTTTAATGCAACCTTTAGGTTTACAGTTTTCTCATAAACACTACCTCTATTTGCACCATTGTCATACCCACCATGTCCTGCATTAATGGTTACTTTATTTACCATAATTAATACCTCCAACCTTTTATTTAATATGTGGATTCATAGTATTATTACCAACGAACCCACATAATATTTTATACCATTTATTTTTCTGCCATGGTTTTTGTTACCTGTTCTTGATAGTCTACTTGTTCTTTTTTAATTATCTCACTTGTTTCATTATCAATTATTTGTTTTATTTCTATTAGAATAAGTCTTAGTATAGTTGCTGGAAGTTTTGCACTCACCATTTCCTTTAAAATACTTGCTTTTGCATCTTCAATTTTTAAATTTATACTTCTTTCCACTACCATTTTATATTCCTCCTATTTTTTTAAAGTTGTTTACTTGTTCCACTGCTCGCATATAACCATGTGCCTGTATCTCTTATGTCTAAGTAAGAACCTGCATTTGCGTGTAAAATTAATCTGTTTGTCAAACATTCTAAAAAACAGCCGTTTGGTAAATTTATAATATCTCCACCGTTTATATTAACACTTGGTGCATTAATATATATTTCTTGTGAAGCATTAACTGTTGTTGTACCATTGGATATTAGAGTCAATGTCTCTGAACCTTTCATAGTTAATTTACCACCATCTTGACCACCCACACTACCTTGTGCATACCATATATAATTTTTCATAGTAAGCACGTCTCCTGCATATGGACCAAATGAAATAAATGGATATTTATCGTATGCCCAAGTTTCATCAATTCCAATTCTAATATTTTTTATATTATCGGCATAGAAATCAACATATTGGTCTTTTACTGAAAAATAATCAGCTGTGTTTGAGGTTCTTATTGTTGTACCAGTTATAGTTCCGCCACTTATTGTTGGGCTGTATATAGTTGTACTATCTATATAAGTGGATTGTATATATGATGGAAGAACTGGTATTGTTGGTTGACTAGTTACATTATCCCAAGATATATATGCATTTGCTCCCATAATTACATTAGTTCCTACTGTTAAAGTTTCTATCTGTGCAGTAGATATACTTGCATTAAGTGTACTTATATTTTCAGCATATACACTAGGAGTCCAGATACCATTAACATCTATATAAGTTGCATTAATTGTATCTAAAGCCATTAGGTCTGTGTACTGTGTTGGAATTGATGGTTGACTAGTTACATTATCCCAAGATATATATGCATTAGTACCCATGGTAACATTATCACCTACAACTAAATTTTCTACATTTAATAGAGCAGCATTCAAGGTTCCAGTTGTTATAAAATCTGCTACAATTTGACCATCCATAGTCATTGCTAGTCCATACGTTCCACTGTATCCTGTGCTTGAAAAACCAAACCCATTCTCATTCCATACCCATACTTTACTTGCTAAATCCAAATCTTCATTATCTGATATAGCTAAGCCAGAAGGTAATCCACTAATGTTATCATATAGTGTTTTTAAATATCCACCGTCTGCGCCAGTTATTAAATTGGTTGCATTTGCGATTGCCACATTTAAATCAGCATATGATTGTGATATTGCCTTTGTTAGAGTTGACCCTCCAGTTATCGTTATAGTAGTGTTCGTGCTACTCGGACAATCTACTGTAAATATACTTTTCATTCCACCATTATACGAAAACTTGTGATTTACAATGGCCAAAGTTCTAATAACATTTAGTGAATCTGTAAATTCAATTGTATCACCAACTTGTAAATGTGGCATACCTTGTGCAGTTAATTTATATGCATAAAATTCTAATGGAAATTCCCTATTGAGTACTGTTTGTAATTCACTACTATTTGTAATTGCACTATTTTCAAATTCTAAAGCAAATCCAGTTCCATCCCCAGCTATTATATCAACTTCTTCATCATCTGTTGTAATTGATAATTGTGATAATCTAACTATAGTATCACTAGTTAATTTAAAATCAATATAATTATCTGCATCAAATCCAAATCCACTATAAGTTAAAAACTTAAACGATACTTCTCCATAACAATTTATAGTAGCATTTGTTGTGCATAAAGATGCTATCATTCCAATAACTTGTCTAACAGTTCCTATAGGTTTTGTTGGAAAACTAACAGAGGGTAAAGTTTGAATTTCAAAAACTATTCCATAATCAGTTGTTATTTCAGAAATCATATCCTGTATTGTAGCAGGAAAAGCTAAAGCTGAATCATATCTATAACTATCATAGTCTATCATTACATCATACGCTTCTAATTTAGTTGTTAATTTTCCTTTTACTACATCACCATAACTAGGATAAAATGTTCCCATCTGAACCCATTCAAAAATACCATTTACATCAATTCCAACAAATACAACTAATGGTTCACCCACTAAAATAGATGGTATATCTACTGTATTTACAAATTCTAATATTAATTTGTTAGATATAACTCCACCTAATGTTGGAATATTATTACTTCCAAATGAACTTTCAATATCAAAACCAACTATTGTATCTGTATCCATAAATACTTCTGGATTTTCAGTAGAGTATAATTGTTCATCATTTATATCATATAATAAACTACCATTTATATCATATAATATATCTCCAATTCCAATTCTAGCATTTACTGTTCTTGTTGATTTTTTTATTTCTGTTAAAAAATTTGATGTTATATCAAACATAGTTTACACCTCCTACTGTTCTACAAAATTCATTTTTAAACTTTCCCATAATAAATCGGTTGTTCCATTTCCAAATCTATACATTGGAGAATTTCTATCTCCAACATAAAAAGTCTTTGTTGTTACTCCTAATATTGGGTCCTGATATGTTACTTCAAAAAATACATCTGATACTGCTCCAAGTAAAGTTGCCATATCACTTTGGCTCATTGGAGGAAACTCACAATTTAATTTTCGTTTAGTTCCAATTCTATCTCTAATGAGATTTCCATTAGCATTTCTAGTGCTTTCTCCATCTATATCACTTATATCAACTTGCAGTTTGCTTGGTGTCTTTACTGCTGTTAAATTTATGGTTAACAATGCCATAATAATACCTCCTTAATTGATAAAGAGATGAAGTTTTTACCCACACCTCTACTTATATAATTACCATTTTTTTAATTATTAATATCAAATTATAAGTATATTTTTATTATACTTATGTGGTACTATTTTCCTATGACGATGCAATAAATATAATACTGCCAGTATAAACCGTACTCGTAACAAGTGATATAACAGAGTTTAATATTTGTATGTCACCATTTGTATTTATTGAAATTGTATATCCGTTTGTTCTGAATGCAGTAAGGTCGAATAAAGGAAATACGGTATCGGATAAAGGTCTGTAACCAATAGGTAAAGTTGCTATAATAGTTCCAACCGCTATTGTTCCACTTGTCGCACTAAAGACTAATTCAATCTGATTAAGACTATTTTTTCTGTATTTATTACCTCCGCTATACGTTGTCCACCCATTTAACAATGTAGGTGTTATCCAATTAACCATGGGTAAAAAAGTTGAATTTAGTAAAGTGGTTGAACCACAAACATGATTTATTCTAGCTATTTTTTTTAAAGTGTCGCATACTTCAATATTATTAGTTATAGAGGTTTCATTGCAACCAACAAATACTATCCCTTTTGAATTTGCTGTTGAAAATATTACATTTCTTGACCTTTTTAAAGTTACCCCACTTAAATTAACAGTATCGCTATAATTTACATTAAATATAGACATACCATCTATAATTGTTGAGATTGTTCCTTGTATTATTCCACCATTAAAATTAATACCACCCTTAGAGACTGAACTTGGTACACTCATACCTACATCAAAGGTAGGGGAAGCCGAACTATTTGGAATGTTTTCAACGTAAATATTATTAAAAGAAACTGTATTATCACTATCTATTTTTAGTCCTTTTTCAGTAGATTCAAATATACAATTATTAAAACTTAAACCTATTATTTTGTATAACCCCACTTCTACAGGAATTGAATTTATATATGCTTTTGTCTGTCCAAAATAACAATTGTCATATGTTACAGTAGTGCTTAACTCACCTGTTACATATAAACAATGTATTGTTGCCCTTTGTGACGTAACGTTTGAAAATTTAATATTCATTACACCATCAATTTGTATATTATCTTTGAAATCAATTATAATCATATTTTTAAACGTAGAATTAACTGCATTTTTTACATACAAACCTATTTTAGAATTAGTTGAACCAATAATATATATATTTTTAATGTTTATATTGCCAACGTAACCAACTAATAAATTTACTTGGTCTAAAGTAATGAAATCAGTATCTACTACGGTTGGTATATGATAAAAGGTTGTGCCTGTAGTAGTTCCTACTCCGGCGTTACCACTCCATGATTGACCTTCTAAGGCACCACTTATTACTACACCTGTTTTTGCAATATAAGTGCCTTTAAAATAAAATTTACCACTAGGGAATTGAATAGTTCCACCACCTAGAGTAAATAATTCATCAGTTAAACTTTGTAATAATATCGTTGAATCATAAGTGTTATCATTAACCTTTCCACCTTTTGTGATAAAATTAATGTTTATTTTCGCCATATCTACCAACTGCGACGTATGGTCTATTAATTCATCTGTATTAGTTTCAGTTTGTATTAATCTTGCATTTATTTCAGCAGTTGTTAAATTTATTCTACCCATTAAAATCTCCTCCAATATTTTAAATAGAGGAATGAATC